>Ga0209066_10001437_pt1 | contig 31537 bp, 30 predicted proteins | sample All_14_2_FD_187198 | JGI IMG/M metagenome (GOLD analysis project Ga0209066, IMG submission 187198) | Freshwater microbial communities in response to fracking from Pennsylvania, USA - Allegheny Zone_MetaG_DW_15 (SPAdes) (version 2) ... | reverse complement strand
CCTCCCCTCAGCCATGCCCATCCCCCTTGCCCCTGCCGCGCAACGCCTGGCCCCGACTGGGCTTTGCGCCCTGCTGTGCGCCGCCCTGGCGGGTCCGCTCACCGCCCATGCAGACGACGACCACGAACGCGCCCGCCAGGCGATGGTGCGCGGCGAGGTGCTGCCCCTCAAGCGCGTGATGGAGCACCTGGAGCGCCAGCGCCCCGGCGGGCACATCCTGGAGGTGGAGCTGGAACACAGCGGCGGGCAATGGGTGTACGAAATCAAACAACTGGAACCCGGTGGCCAGTTGGTGAAACTCAAGCTGAACGCCAAGACCGGCGAACCGCTGGAAGCCAAAGAGCGCAAACGCTGACACACCGATCGAAGGAGCCCCATGCGCGTGCTGCTGGTCGAAGACGACCCCACCCTGAACCGCCAGCTTGACCTGGCCCTGCAAAACGCCGGTTATGCCGTGGACGTGAGCGTGAACGGCCGCGACGCCTGGGCGCTGGGCGACACCGAGCCGTTTGACGCCGTGGTGCTGGACCTGGGCCTGCCGCACATGGACGGCCTGACCGTGCTCAAGCGCTGGCGCGCCGCCGGGCGCACCATGCCCGTGCTGGTCCTGACGGCGCGCGACCACTGGCACGAAAAGGTGGCGGGCATCGACGCCGGGGCCGACGACTACCTGACCAAACCCTTCCACACCGAAGAACTGCTGGCACGCCTGCGCGGGCTGATACGGCGGGCCAGCGGCCTGGCGTCCCCCCTGCTGGTGTGCGGGCCGGTGGAGCTGGACACCCGCACCAGCCGCGTGACGCTGGACGGCCAGCACCTGGCCCTGACCAGCCACGAGTTCAAAGTGCTGGCCTACCTCATGCACCACGCAGGTGCCGTGGTGTCGCGCGCCGAACTGACCGAGCACATTTACGCCCAGGACTTCGAGCGCGACTCCAACACCATCGAGGTGTTTGTGGGCCGCCTGCGCAAAAAGCTGCCACCCGACCTGATCGAAACCGTGCGTGGGCTGGGCTACCGGCTGGTGGTGCCCGCATGAGCCGCCCTGGGCCCACCGACTGGCGGGGCTCGCTGCAATGGCGGGTGCTGGCCATCACCCTGGCGGGCGTGGCCATGGCACTGGTGCTGGCCGGGGTGCTGCTGCACAACCTGTTCAGCGAGCACACCCACCGCCAGTTCGAGGCCGAGCTGGGCATCCACCTGGAGCAACTCACCGCCCGGTTGGAATTTGGGCCCGAAGGCCAGCCCGTGGTGGACACGGCCCGGCTGAGCGACCCGCGCTGGGTCAAGCCGTATTCGGGCCGCTACTGGCAGGTGGAGGCCTATCCCCGGGCGGGTGCCGGTGCACCGGTGCTGAGGTCGCGCTCGCTGTGGGACGAAGTGCTGCGCCTGCCAGCCGACACGGTGCCCGACGGCACCGTTCACCGCCACGGCGTCGTCGGCCCCGCCGGACAACCCCTGCTGGCACTGGAACGGACCGTGAACGCCCCCCACGCCCGCAGCTGGACGCTGGTGGTGGCGGCAGACGCGAGCGACACCGAGGCCGCCATCGACCACTTCGCGGGGGTGCTGGCGGCCTCACTGGCCGTGTTGCTCGTGCTGCTGGGCCTGGCGGCGGTGGCTCAGGTGTGGGTGGGCTTGTCGCCGCTGCGTGCCCTGCAACACGCCGTCGCGGCACTGGAGACGGGGCAAACGGCCCGCCTGCAAGGGCGATTTCCCGCCGAAGTGCAACCGCTGGTGGACGACTTCAACCGCACCCTGCAGCGGCAGGAAGAAGGCCTGGCCCGGGCCCGCACCCAGGCCGGCAACCTGGCCCATGCCCTGAAAACGCCGCTGGCCGTGCTGCGGCACGCGGCGGACAAGGCCCTGGACCCCGGGCAGCCACCGGCACTGCACACCCTGGGGCAACAGATGCACGAGCAGGTGGACAAGGCGCAGCAGCACATCGACTGGCACCTGCGCCGCGCCCGCTCCGCCGCCCAGGCAGGGGCCACCCAACGCCCCCGAACCGCCCTGCTGCCCACCTTGCGCGCCCTGGTGCGCGTGATGGAGAAGGTGCACGCCCAGCGCCAGCTTCGCATCACCCTGGCCAGCGAAGCGGCGGACCCGCCAGTGCCCGTGGAGCAAGAAGACCTGCACGAACTGCTGGGCAACCTGGTGGACAACGCGTGCAAATGGGCGCACAGCCGGGTGCACATCCAGGTGGACAGTGCTGGCAACGTCACGGTGGACGACGACGGTCCCGGTGTGCCCGAGGCACAGCGCGCCCAGATGCTGCAACGCGGTGAGCGGCTGGACGAAACCACGCCCGGTTCCGGCCTGGGCCTGGCCATCGTGGCCGAGCTGGCCGACTTGTACGGGGCCCAGCTGGCCCTGGGTCAAAGCCCCTTGGGTGGCCTGAGCGTCGGCCTGGCCTGGCACGCCGCCACCGGGCGTTGACGCCGGGCGGTCTCTCCGGCGCAAGGGCCGTCAGCGCAGCGGCACGTGGTCCAGGTCGGGGCGCTTCCAGGGGTCGAGGTGGGTCATCAGGTGCAGCACCCGGTGGCGCTGCAGCACCCGGTGGCGGGCGTCCACGGCAATGTCGTGCCCCGCCTCGACGGACAGCGCCCCGTCCACCTCCAGGTGGGCATCCACCACCACCATGTCGCCCATCTTGCGGGTTTTGAGGTCGTGGACCCCTCTCACCCCGGGCGTGCCGAGAAGCGTCTGGCGAATGGCCAGCACCTCTTCTTCGTCCACCGCCCGGTCCATCAGGTCGTGCAAGGCGTCCCACGTGAAGGTCCACCCCATCTTGGCAACCATCGCCCCCACAATCAGCGCGGCGATGGGGTCCAGGATGGGGTAGCCAGCCAAATTGCCGGCAATCCCCAAGCCCACCACCAGAGAAGACGCCGCGTCTGAGCGGGCATGCCAGGCATTGGCCACCAACATGCTCGACCTCACGCGCTTGGCCACCGCCAGCATGTAACGGAACAGCAACTCTTTGCATGCCAGCGAGCCCCCGGCCACCCAGAGGGCCAGTGTGTGCACGGGGGGCACGTCTTGCGGGTTTTGGAGCTTCAGCACAGCGGACCACAACATGCCCAGCCCCACCGCCAGCAGCAGCAGGCCCAGCGCCAGTGAGGCCGCGGTTTCAAACCGCTGGTGCCCGTAGGGGTGGTCGGCGTCCGCGTCTTTCCGGGCGTGGTGGCCGGCCAGCAGCACCACAAAGTCGGCCACCAGATCGGACAGCGAGTGAATGCCATCGGCCACCAGCGCCTGCGATCGGGTGAACCAGCCGGCCCCGATCTGGAGCACGGTCAAAACCAAATTGACCCCCACGCTGACCCAGGTGCTGCGGGTGGCAGCGGCCATGCGTTCCTGGGGCGTGTGCAGATCGTCTTCGCTGTCGTCGGACAGGTCGTGGAATTTCATGGTGCGCAGGCCGCTGGGCCGGTTCGGTGTCAAGGGAATGCCGCATTGCACACCAAGCGGGTTACCCCCGTCTTAAAAAACCACGCGGCCATGCCCCCTGGCATCCGACGATGCCCCCTTAAGCCCTGATTCATGTGGGGTTTCTACGCTACCCCTCATGAACACCGCCCCGATCGCCGCCCAGCGGCCCCCCCGGCCAGTCCGTGTGGCCACCCACCTGTGGCAGTGCGTGGGTTTGGGGCTTGCCGGGCTACTGCCCCTCTGCGCACAAGCCAGTGCCCCCACCGAAAAGGTGGTCTGCACCGATGCCCCCCGCGACACCTGGCTCAGCGAAGCCCAGGCACGCGCCGCCTTCCACGCCAGCGACTATGTGCTGGTTCGCTTCAAGGTGTCGCGGGGCAACTGCCATGAGTTTTACGCCATCGACGCACAGGGGGCGGTGGTCGAGAGCTATCAGCACCCCATCACCGGCGAAACCGTGCGCTCCACACGCATCGCCCCTCCCCTTCCCAACCCCAAAACCAACCCACCTTGAACAACCCATGAACGCATACACCTCTCCCACCCCCCAACCCTTCCGCTACAGCAACGCCTTGGTGGCCTTGCACTGGCTCATGGCCCTGCTGATGGTGGCCGTGTACGCCAGCATCGAGCTTCGCGTGCTGTTTGCCAAAGGCACCGACCCGCGCGAACTGATGAAGGCCCTGCACTTCATGTTCGGCCTGGGCGTGCTGCTGATGGTGCTGGTGCGCCTGGGCGCACGCTGGGCCAGTCCCAAACCCCCGCAAGGGCCTACGACCGGGCTGGAAACCTGGGTGCACCGACTGGCTTCGCTGGGTCACCTGGCGCTCTATGCGCTGATGCTGGGCATGCCACTGCTGGGCTGGCTGGCGTTGAGCGCGGCGGGCAAACCCATTCCGTTCTTCGGGCTGGACATGCCCCCGCTGATGGCACCTGACAAGGCCTGGGCACACGACATCAAGGAACTGCACGAAGCCGTGGGCGAAGCCGGCTACTGGCTCGTTGGCATCCACGTGGCCGCTGCCCTGGGCCACCACCACGTGCTGAAAGACGGTCTGCTCGGTCGCATGTCCCTGCTGCGCCGCCCTGCGACGTCCTGACGCCACGGCGGGTCGGCCGCCGCACCGCGCCGTCAGACGCCCATGGCATCGAAATGCCGCTCGATCGTGTCGGCCATCAGGCGTTTGATGCCAGCCTCGTCCAGGCGCTCCAACGTGTCGCGCACCCCGGCGGCCATGGCTTCGAAGCACGCCAGCACGGCAGGATCGAAGTGGGTGCCTCGCCCCTCGGCCAACACGGCCATGACGCGTTCAAAAGGCAGCGGCTCCTTGTAGGGGCGTTTGGAGCTGAGCGCGTCGTACACGTCCGCCACCGCAAAAATGCGGGCGGCCAGCGGAATGTCGGTTTGGGCCAGGCCACGGGGGTAGCCCGATCCGTCCCATTTTTCGTGGTGACTGGCCACCACGTCGGCGGCCCCCTCCAGCCAACCCGCACCCTGCACGATTTCCTGACCTTGGGCCACATGGGTGCGCATGGTGTCCATTTCGGCATCGGTCAGCCGACCGGGCTTGAGCAAGATGGCATCGGGGATGCCGATTTTTCCCACGTCGTGCAGAAAACTGCCGGCGATCAGGGACTGCATGGCCTCGCCCTGCAAGCCCAGGGCTTCACCCAAGCGGGCCGCCATCCAGGCCACACGGTAGTTGTGCGTGCCGGTGTCGGAATCGCGCTTGGCAATCGCGCGGCCCAACGCCTCCATCATGGCGATGTGCGACTCCAGCACCTGACGGGCGCGGCGCTCGTTTTCGCTGGCCAGATGCACCACCACCGGATAAATGGCCCCGCCACACACCAGCGCAGCCAGGCACACCATGAGCGCCACGGCCAGCGCGTCTGACTGGATCTGGGCACGCTGCCAATCGGGGATCAGGCGCACGCCCTCGAAGTAACCGGTGATGGGCCGACCGCCGTCGGCCTGAAGCGGCACCATCACACGCATCACCCAGCGGCCGTCGGACAACTTCAAGCTTTCGTGAAACGCCTGGGTGTAGGCGGGGCGGCCATGTTTGGGCAAGGCCGGCTCCACGCCGTGCCCCCTGTGCGTGACCTCTTCGGCCAGCTTGAGGCCGGAGGCGCTGTAAATTTCCACGATTTCAAACAGCCCCCCCACCAGCAACCGGGCCGCCAGGGCCGCTTGCGCCTGCGCGCCAGACCCGGTGAGGTCCAGCGCATTGGCCGACGCCAGCAAGCGGCGCGACTCCTCATGGGCAAACGCGACGACCTCTGCCTCGGCATTGGCGCGCGACACCCACCAGGCCACCGGGGTGGCCAAAGCCGACAAGGTCACGGTCACGGCGGCGATGCGCAAAAACGCCGAACGGCGAAAACGGTTCATGTCCACTCCACATCCACACGCAACCCGCCCAGGTCGGCGCTGCGCCCCAGGCGCACATCCAGGCCATACAAGGTGGCCACCCGGGTGACGATGGACCATCCCAACCCGCTGCCGGACTGCTGAGTGCCCAGCACCCGGAAAAACCGCTCCCCCAGTCGGGCCAGGTGCTCGTCGCTCAGACCAGGCCCGCTGTCTTCCACGGTGAGGCGTGTCCTCCCTGCGTCCAACGTCTGGGTTTGGACCCTGACCCATGCGTGATCCGGGCTGTAGCGCAAAGCGTTGTCCACCAGGTTGCGCAGCAGCACCGCCACCAGCGTTTCCGGAGCGGGGCACGGGCCCACGCCATTGGGGTGGGGCAAGGCCTCCAGGCGCTGGTGGCGCCGTTGGGCCACGGGCCACAGGTCACCCAGCACCTGCTGCAAGCTGGTGTGCACATCGGTGTGCACACCAGTGGCCAAGCCAGGTTCTGCCTCCAGCCGCGCCAACTGCAGCAACTGCGTCACCAGCCGCGTGGCGCGGTCGCAGCCCTGCAGGGTGGCGGCCAACGCGTCGTTGCGCTCGTCGTCGTCCAGGGCTCCCTGGGCCACCTGCGCCTGCATGCGAATGGCGGCAATCGGGGTGCGCAGCTCGTGCGCCGCATCGGCGGTGAAACGGCGCTCCGCCTGAAGCAGCGAGGCCATGCGGGCAAACAGGCGGTTGAGCTCGTGCACCAGCGGCCTGACCTCCAGGGGCACGCCGGCCAGCGGCAGTGGGTCGGCCACATCGGGCTCGCGGTGGGCCACCTGCCAACCCAAGAGGCGCAAAGGCCCGACCGCCCAGCGCACCGCCCCCCAGACGGCCAACGCCAGCAGAGGCAAGGCCACGGCCATCGGCCAGATGACGCTGCGCAGGCTGGCCAGCACCACGTCGGCCCGGGCGGTGTCTTGCTCGCCGACATGGATCACCACGTGTTCGTCCAGCCCCGGGGTGGTGAACACCCGCCAGGCCCGTCCGTCGATCACCGCCTCGGAAAACCCCTCGCTGCCCAGGGGTGCCAGCGGTTGTGCCGGGGCGGTGGCAGAGCGCACGACCTGCGCCTCCAGGTGAAACACCTGAAACACCACCTTGGGCTGGTACCCGTGCAGGGTCGGGGTTTCGGACAGGTGCAACCGCGTGAGCTCGTTCAGCGGCAGGCTCACCAGCAATGACGCGGCCTGGGACATGTGGGCGTCGAGCAGTTCGCCCACCTCGTGCTCGGTGTCCAGCCAGGTGGCCATGACCACCACCAGCCACACCACGCAGACCAGCCCCATCACGGTGGCCATCAGACGTGCCTGGAGCGACTGCAAGCCCGGCAAGCCCAGGTGGCCGCGCCCGCTCATGCGGTGCCTGCTTTGTGGATGACGTAGCCCACACCGCGAACGGTCTCGATGGTTTTGGGTGGCAGTTTGCGCCGCAGGTGGTGCACATGCACCTCGATGGCGTTGCTGCTCACCTCGTGCCCCCACTCGTACAGGTGCTGTTCGATCTGCCCGCGCGACAACACCCGCCCGGCGTTCAGCAGCAGGGCATGCAGCAGGTCGTATTCGCGGCCCACCACGTCCACCGGTTCGCCGCGCACGCGCACGGTGTGCGACAGCGGGTCCAGCTCCACAGGCCCGGCCACGAGCCGGTTCTGCACCTGGCCGTGGGAGCGGCGCACCAGGGCCCGCAGGCGGGCAGCCAGCTCGTGCAGGTCGATGGGTTTGATGAGGTAGTCGTCCGCGCCCGCGTCAAGCCCGGCGATGCGCGCAGACACCGCGTCGCGGGCGGTGAGCACCAGAATGGGCGTTCGCACCTTGGCACCGCGCACGGCCTGCAGCACCGCCATGCCATCCAGACGGGGCAACCCCAAATCCAGCACCGCCACCGTGTGCGCGCCGGTGCGCAACTCGGTGTCGGCGGCCACACCGTCGCGCACCCAGTCCACCTGGAAACCCTGCTGGCGCAACCCCGCGCGCAAGCCCGAACCCAGCAAATCGTCGTCTTCAACCAGCAAAACCCGCATGATGTGTCAACGGCCCACACCGGGCCAGCCAAAGGTGAAACACCTGGCTGACACTAGACACACAGTGTTAGCAGCACCTTAACCGGCACACCGCACCGGCGGGCCCCTGGGCCCAGACACATTTCAATGCTTTTTTGGGCTTTTTCGGAATGATATGAAGCGCTGACAGCTCTCTTTTACGGAGCACTTGAGAGCCAATCGGTCCGTGCCTGCAACCGCAGCACGGCAAAACCGACCGAGGCGCTGCCCGTGCCCTGCGGCGGCGCAGCGCGCTCGCGGCCCAGCTCGGCGCTCAGGCTCACAAGGGCGTTCGGCATCCAGGCCAACACGACCGCCTGGCGGGTGGCGGGCCGGTAGGCGGCCAGGCCGGTTTCGGTGGCGATCAGGCTGGCCCCGGGGCCGCTCAGGCTTTGGGTGGCCCAGGCGCGCTCCAGCCGCAGGCCGGTCTGCCAGCGGGGGGCAACGTCCCACAGGGCTTGCAACCAGGCACCCCGGTTTTGCGCGCGGTACTGCGCCACACCGTTGGCCGACGCCAGGCTGCCCTGCTCGTCGCGCAACCAGCCGGTGGCGGTGAACGTGACCGGCCAGCCCAGGGCCGACTGCGCCCCCGACCACACCGCGCTGGCCCCTGCCAGCGTGCCGCGGCCCGTGAAGCAGGCCACGTCTTTGAGCGTGGCGTTGCACTCGGGTGCGGTGTGGCTGTGCCCGGCGCTGGCACTGACGGTGCTGCCCCGGCGCTCGGGCTTGAGCCACGCGGCAAAACCGTCCCACTGCCACGGCCCCTGCCCCCAACCCAGGTGCAGGGTGGGCACCAAAGGCCCCCCTTCGCCACCGGGAAACACGTGCCCGCGCCACAGGCCGATGTCGGCGCTGAGGCGGCGCTGGCCGTCGTCCTGCCGCCAGCCCAGTTGCAGGCCGTCGTCCATCCAGTCGCCGTGCGTGGCCATCTGCTTGCCCAGGGGCATGAGGGCAAACCGGTCAAAGTGACCGCCCTGCCCCATGGCCGCGCCCAGGGCCGGGCGCTGGCGCCCGGCGGTGAGCAGCCACCAGTGGTCGGCCCCATCGGCATCGTGCCGGGCCTGCACCCAGGCAGACTCCACGTGGGCGCGGTCGCTGCCGTGCTGGCCCACGGTCAGCTCGGCCCCCAGCGTGTCGTTGAGCCGCCAGGCCGCGCCAAGGGTGGCGTGCTCCAGCGTGGTGCCGCTGCGGTCGGTGCCCGCGTCACCCTGCAGCAGAAAGCCCCGCATCCGCTGGCTGGGCAGCTCGCCCTTGGCGTCCAGCGCGGTGATGGCCACGGCAGCGCTCAGGCGCGCGCCCGGGTCGGCGGGCAAGGCATCGTCGGCCTCACCGTGGGCGTGGGCGGCACCCGACACCGCCAGCAGGGCCCAGGCGAACGTGGCCCCCCTGCGCCAGCGGACCTGGGGTGGTCGGCTGTCACTTGGCCGCAAACGGATCGGCGAATTTGGGGTTGGTGAGGAATTCATGGTCGGTCAGGGTTTTGAGGAAAGCGACGATGTCGGCCTTTTCCTGGGTGTTGAGGTCGATCTGGCTGACCAGATCGCTCTTGTTGGGGTGCAGACGGCCATCACCCGCATAGGGGCCGGTGGTGATGTGGCGCCCCCCGGCGGCGTAGAAATCCAGCACCTCTTCCAGCGTGGCGATGCTGCCGTCGTGCATGTAAGGCGCGGTCACCTCCACGTTGCGCAGCGTCTGGGCGCGGAACAGCCCCCGGTCACCGGCTTTGGCGGTGGTCTCGAACAGCCCCTGGTTGCCCAGGGGGAAGTTGCCGGTGTTGCCCACGTTGTACAGGCCGGTGTTGTGGAACGGGGTGTCCAGCACCTGAGTGGAGGCGTGCACCACCTGGTCGTTGAAGTTGAACCCCGCGTGGCAGTGGAAACACTCGGCCTTCTCGCCGAAAAACAGCTTGAGGCCCCGCTCCTCTGAAGCGCTCAGGGTGTCGCGCCCCTGCAGGTAGCGGTCGTAACGGCTGTTGCCCGATATCAGCGTGCGCTGGAACGCGGCCAGGGCCCGGGTGACGTTGCCCCAGGTGACAGCGGCCGTGTCCCCCGGATAGGCGGCGGTGAACAGGGCAGGGTACCGCGCATCCGAGGCCAACCGGGCCAGCACCTCGTCTTTGTTGTGGTCGTTCACCCCCATTTCCACCGGGGTTTCGCCAAACAGGGGCACCTGGGCCTGGGCCTCCAGCGTCATCAGCGAAGGGTTGGCCCACGTGAGGGTGGTGTGGTAGGCCACGTTCATCAGCGGCTGGGCCGAGCGGGGGTGTCCCTCGCCGGTCGAGCCGATGGCCAGGGCTCGCCCATCGGTGAACGCCTTGTCTTGGTGATGGCAACCGGCACAGGCCTGGGTGCCATTGCCCGAGAGGCGTTTGTCGTAGAACAACAGCCGCCCGAGTTCAACCTTGGCCGCGCTCATGGGGTTGGTGTCGGGCACACGGGGCACCGGAAAACCATTGGGCAAGGACCAGGTCCATGCGCCAGCGGCCCCGCCCGTGCCCGCGCCACTGGTGGTGGTGTCCACCACGGTGGTGCCTCCGCCGCCACAGCCCGCCAGCGACAAGGCCCCCGAAAGGGCCGCCGCGCCAGCGATGCCGAGCAGCGCCTGGGTCAGACGCTGCCCTTGGCTCATTTCGTGGCCGCCTTGAAGACCGTTTGGGCCGCGCCACCGTTGATGGGCAAGCCGTAGTTGCTGGCGTCGCCCACCTTGCCGATGGTGTAGGCCGCCCCTGCGGCCGCTTCCCCGTTGAAGCCGATCTGCAGCGCCTTGAACACGCCCGTGCATTCGAAATCGGTCAGACCCGACATGCAACCGGTGGGACCGGAGACGTTGGCCGTGGCGTTGTTGCCCGCCAGCAGGGCGCTGACGTCGACGTTGACCTTCTGTGTGTCGGGGTTGAACGCCGCCAGGCGGATGGCACCGCGATTGGGTTCGGTGCACTTGTCCACTTGACCGGCGGCAGGGTTGGTTCCCGTGCAGTTGGTGGAGCCCAGGTGGATGTTGAACACCGAAGCCGCCCACTTGCCCGGGGTGCCCGCATCGGCGCTGGCCAGCACGTCGGTCAGCTCGATCTTGGTGAACTTGCGCCCCCCCGCCCAGGACCAGGCCATGCCTGGGTGCACCGCGTTGTTGATGACGGCGGGCGTTTTGTCCAGCGCGGCAGACTGGTCGGTGTGGTTCAGAGAGAACGGCACGCCCAGGGTGGCCACCATGCCCACGTAATGGCCCGCAGGCACGGTGCCCTTGACGGAGGCGTTGGTCTCTGCCGTGCCGTTGCACGCACCGGTCTTGTCTTCCAGGTCGATCAGGGTCACGCGGTCGGCGCCTGAGGTCGCATTCCAATTGTTGTTGGCGGGCAGCGTCAGGGGGACTTCGACACCGTCATTCCGGATCAGCGCCACGTTGGCCACGTAGAAGCGCAGGTCGCGCAAGCGGCCGTTGGCCGCGGTGGTGCCCAGGCCGGGAATGGACGCGGTGGCACACGTCACCGGGGTGCTGCCGGCCACGGCGGCAAACTGGATGTCCACGTTTTTCGGGCTGTCGTCCCCACCGCCGCCACAGGCGACCAGGGTGGCCGCGGCCAAGGCGGCGAGAGAAACGGAAACGAAAGTGTGTTGTTGGGTTGTCATGGGGTTGTCGATTCAAAAATGAGAAAAAAGAAACAAAAGGGGGAACGGCCAGTCGCACCGGCCCCGGTGGCGCGCGCATGGGGGCCATCAGCAGCACCCTCGCGACGGTGCCGGGCACCGACGGGACGTCTGCCGCCCGGCACACGACGGGGCCGGAACAGGCCCAGGCATGTGTCCAATCCATGCCCGGCCCCACCGGGCCAGGGGGGACGGCCGCATGGGCCAAGGCCCACACGCAGGGTTGGGCGAGGCCCTGGGGCGCAGGAGGAACAGGGCCGTCGCTGACCGGGTCGGACGCCAGGACCACCCACTGCATGCCTGTGGGGGTGCAGATTTCCGTCACCGGCCCACTGGCCACCGCCGGCACCACCCAAGCCCCCAGCAGGCCTTGCAGCGCAGAGAAAACCGTGCACAGCCACACCACCCTCAACCACCTGAGGCGGTGATGGCGCGCACGAAGACAGGTCAAAAATTCAAGAGACAAATCAGCACCCAGCGCTTGCCAAAATTGAACAGTTCACTACACCCGTTGCGTTTTCAATGGGCATGTGCGGCATCCCCCGCGGCCCCACGCGGCGTCTGCACCCACACCATCACCTCGCGCTGACCCGCACGCTGAAAGGTCAGGGTCACGGGAAAGCGGTCGCCGTCTTTCAGCGGGGCTTTCAGGCCCAACAGCATCAGGTGGTGGCCATTGGCCGTGCCGTGGCGCAAGCGCACTTCGCTCTTGGCGGGCAGGTCGATGGCAGGCACGGCGCGCATGCGCATCACGTCGCCGTCCATTTCCATGCGGTGCAGCTCCACACTGGCCGCAGCCGGGGTACGGGCCGACAGCAAGCGGTCGGGCTCGGTGCCGTTGTTTTGGATGGTGCGGAAATACACCGCGCCGGTGGTCAGGCCTGGGCGGCTGGGTGTGGCGTAGGGGTGGTCAATGGCCAGGTCTCCGGCTTTGACGCCGTGGGCATGGGCCCAACCGGCCACACACACCGCCAAGGCCAGTGCCCACCGGAAACACAAGGACACGTTTCGCATGGGAGCGCCTATCTGATGCGGGTTCATTTCCAGACCACGTTGCCCGACCGGTCATACGACCAGGGGGCCGCAGCGTCTTTGCGGCGGGCCTGGATCAACCAGTCTGAGGCAGGCGCGGCGTGGACCACCGGGGTATCGGGCTTCTTCGCGGGCGGAACCACCTCCTCGGTTTTGGGAAATGCCCATTGAAGCTGGGCCAACTTGGCTTCGGTGTCGGCTGCGGCCCATTTGGCCAAGGCCAGCACCAGAACCACGGCCACCACGTGCAGCACCAGCAGTCCAGCCACTACCCAGGCGACCACCCGGGTACGACCCTTGGGGCTGCAATGGGTGGCGGCATGGCGTGGGGCTGACCCGACGTTGGAATTCGGCGCAAGGCGGGTCATGCCATCGCCCCTTCCAGGACATGGCCACCCTGCCCCACCATGCCCAGGGCCTGGGCGGCGGCACGGGCCGAGGCGGTGGCCACCGCACCGGCAGCGGTCCAGGGGCGCGGGCCTGACTTGCGCGTGCGCGGTGGCAGCAGTTGGGCCAGGGCGCGGCACACGGTTTCGGGTTTGGCGTCCACCACCAGGGCGAGGTCACGCAGCGGTGGCAAGCCGCTGCGCAGCGCGTCGGGGTCGTGCAGCTGTCCCGCCAGGGCTGACGCATGGCCCAGCACCTTGAGCAAGGCCGCCACACGCGGCACGACCGGGCCGGTGCGCAGTTGGGCCATGTCGTGGCTGCGTTGTTGTTGTTGCAACAGCGCCAGCACCATCAGTTGTTGGCGCTCGGTTTCGCCCTGCGGCTTCACAGGTGCCAACACCACATCGGTGAGGGCTTCGGCGCTGAGCTGGTGGGGCAGTTGGCACAGGGCTTCGATGCCCAGCAAGTCGCCAGCCAACGCCAGCGACATCAGGTGGTTCGCGTCGCGTTCGCGCTGCACCAGGCGCAACACGCCGGACACCACGCGCCAGAGCTGGGCGTTTTGGCCTGTGGAGAAAACGGTGTCTCCCTGGGCGCAAGACCACAGGGCAACGGAATGAGAAACGGGGGTGGCGCAAGTGCCACCGGCAAATGGAAACATGGCTTCGTCCTGACAAGGAAACAAGAAAGGGGCGCACGCCCGCTCGGTGGGCGGCACGGCCAGTGGTGTCAGGACGAAACGGGAGGCCCTCGCGCCAGTGGGTTGTGAACGGAAACGGTGGGCAACGCTTGGCCTGCCCATGCAGGACAGGGTGGCGGTGCCGATGGAATGAGGCCCCAGCCTTCGAAGCTGAGTGGTGGGGTGCCACGGTCGGTGGCAAGTGCACAGTAAGCGCAGGAATCCAGGTGCTGCAGGGCGTCGGCCGCCGCAGGGCGGTCACCTGGGCCCTGGTCTGCCCGCACCCATGACAGGCCATGGGTGCTGCACACCTCGACCCAGCCCCGCTCGGCCAGCGGTTTGCCGTGGTCGAGCGTGCGCGAGATGGACGGTGCCAGGCAAGACAGCAAAAACAGCGCCAGCAGCACCCCCACCCAGGCACGGGCACGTGCGCGCAGCCCAGAGACTGGGCCGTGTCGGCTGAGGGTGGAACGAAGGCTGTTACCAAGCATGAAAATGAGCTCTGGCGCTTGCTGTGTATAGACTTTCAGCTGCTTTTATTGGTTCAGCACAACCCAGCCAGGTGCAGGCGAGACAACTCGGCAAACCGCTCGGCGCTCAGGGTCTTGCGCACGTGCTCGACGCAGTGGTCGCGCCCCTGGAAATGCGTCACTTCCGCGTCGGCAGCCTGTGCCAGACCGGCACCGGCGGCCAAGGCGAACGCCAAGGTCAGGCTGCGTGCGAGTGTGGTGGTTGCTTTCATGGTTGCGCTTTCTTCAGGGTTGGCAAACGGGTCAGTGCTTCATGCCACCGTGGTCGTGTTTCATGGGGGCGTTGCCACCGCCCAGGGCGGTGACGGGGGCTTTGATGTCCTGGGTGAAGCGCTTTTTGGCGGCGTCTTCAAACACCAGGGTGATGGGCACGACATCGCCACCCTTGAGCTGGCCTTTGAGCTCCATCAGCATCACGTGGTAGCCACCGGGCTTGAGCTCCAGGGTGCGACCGGCGGCCAAGTCCAGGCCGGGGATCTGGCGCATCTTCATCACATCGTTCTCCATGGCCATTTCATGGATTTCGACCACACCGGCCACCGGCGAGCTGGCGGCCACGAGGCGGGCATCTTTTTCGGGCGTGAGGCGCATGAAAGCGCCCGACGCCTTCTGGGCCGCCACGGTGCCACGCACCCAGGCGTCTTCCACCTTGACGGCTTGCGCCCAGAGGGAAGATGCGGACAGGGCCAGCACGGCGGCGGCCAACACATTGCGAGAGGTCATGGAGGGTCTCCTGGTTGAACAAAAACGAAAAAAAAGATCAGACGCCGCGCAGCAACGCCGCGATGTCGGCGGCATAGTCGGCCGCGCTCTGCTCGTGGCGCAGCACCACGCGCAGCCGCCCCTGGGGGTCGAACAGGTAACTCAGCGCCGTGTGGTCCATGGTGTAGGTGCTGCCGGTGGACACTTTCTGGTAGAACACACGGAATTCCCTGGCGGTGGCTTCGGTTTGTTCGGCATTGCCGTGCAGCGCCAGAAAACGGGTGTCAAACGCGGCCATGTAGTGCTGCAGCAGCTCGGGCGTGTCGCGCTCGGGGTCCACGGTCACGAAAACCACCTGCACCTTGCCAGCGTCTTCGGTGCCCAGCAGGCGCAACACCTCGCTGGCACGGGTGAGCGCGGTGGGGCAGACATCGGGGCACTGCACAAAACCGAAATACAGCATCACCACCTTGCCTTTGAAGTCGTCGAGCGTGCGGGGCTGGCCACGCATGTCGGTCAAGGCAAAGCCCTTGCCATAGGTGGCCCCGGTCACGTCGATGCCCTTGAAAACCCCCGCGACGGGGCGGCCGGACGTGCCCGCGTCCCCACCGGCAGGCCTGTCGCAGGCGGCCAACATGCCCGAAAGGGCAAGTGCCATGGCCCAGGCAGACCACTGCCGACGGCCCAGGCCAGCGGCACGGCCCGAAAGGGAAGACAAAGGGGGAGAAGCAAAACCCAAGCGCATGAAACCACCTGAACCGGCCGCCCCCGCACAGGGGACACGGCCACACACACACCGCGCAAGACCGCTCCGGCACCTTGCCGGGGCTCAGGCCTCACGCACGAGGCGGGACATCAGGCAGAAAGAGGCGGTGCGCGCGAGTGCGCACTGGCCCACACGAACAGTGGGCGGGGGGCATGGAGAAAGGCTGGGGGGACGTCCGTCCCCGCCAGAGGCAGGACCAGCGCCGAGGCAGCCACCGGCGGCAGGCCGGTCGTGGGGCTGTGGGTGGCACACCAGTCGCAACGCGCCATGGACAGGTCGGTGCCAGGTGTGGAAGACAGGCCACTGCTGTCCGCATCGCCATCGGCCTGCTGGACCCAGGCCATGCCGCTGACGGTGCACACCTCCACCCAGCCCTGCCCCGGCCCCGATGAGGCCACCACCGCATGCGACAGCACCGGCAGCAGTCCGCTGCACAGCAACGCCAAAGCGGCAAGCCAGGCGGTGAGTCGGCGGTGGACACGGCGGGTGAACATGGGTATCGAGTCTATCAGCCAGAACGGCTGCCAAGGCACCTGAAACCCCTTGCGGTGTCAACCCGGCGGGTGGCTGAGTTCGCTTTGCTCCAACTGCATGGCGATATGCCCGACCACGGATGTGACGGACGGCCGCCCGGTCTCCAGGATGCAGTGCGCCGTTTCGCGGTAGAGCGGGTCGCGCACGCGCTGCAACTCTTTCAGGCGCGCCAACGGGTCTTCCACCTGCAGCAGCGGGCGGGTCTTGTCGTGGCGCAGGCGGCGGAAAATGTCCTCGGGCTGGGACTTCAGGTACACCACCCAGCCGTGGTCGCGCAGCACCTGGCGGTTGGCGGGGCGCAACACCGTGCCGCCGCCGGTGGACAGCACGATGCCGGGAAGCCGGGCGAGTTCGGCAATGGTGGCCTCTTCCTGGTCACGGAAAGCCTGCTCGCCGGACCGGTCGAAAAATTCCCGGATGGAGCAGCCCAGGGCTTTTTCCAACACTTGGTCGGAGTCGTAAAAATCGCGGCCCAGGCGGCGAGCCAACTGCCGTCCCACGGTGGATTTGCCGGAACCGGGCAAACCCACCAGAAACACCGAAGTGGGTCCCGAAGGGGTGACAGGGGGCGGGTTGGCGGACATTTTCAAGCGGGCCTCCGGGCGTTGTCGGGCAAGGTGGCCCGGGGGTTGGAGGTGGCATCGGCGACCAGCGCGCCGATGGTGTGGCGCAGGTCTTGCGCCCAAGCCCGGCGGTCACGGCCCTGCGACAGCTCGGGCTCAGCCCATTGCACAGCCGCCACCAAAGGGGGGCTGCTGAAGGTGCGCCACAGCGAGGCCACCAGGGTGGTGTCGCCAATGTAGGTGGGCGCATCGCTGCGCTGGCCGGTGGCGGCATCGAGGTAGGCCAGGGCCACGGCCTGCACGGGCGCTGGCGCCGCAATGGGGGCTTGCAGCACGTTGGCATGGAAGGGCAGCAGCTCGCGCCCGTCACCGGTGGTGCCCTCGGGGAACACGGCCAGCACATCGCCCTCGCGCAGGGCTTCCACCATGTGGTGCACCACGCGCATGGCGTCGCGGCGGCTTTCGCGTTCGATGTAGAGCGTGCCCGCCCCGGTGATGAGGGTGCCCAGCAAGGGCCAGTGCTTCACATCGGCCTTGGACACGAAACGGGCCGGGCGCACAGCGTTCAGCACCAGGATGTCCAGCCACGAAATGTGATTGGCCACCAGCAGCAGCGGCCCGCTGGCCGGAGGCTCACCCCCGGTGCGCAGCGACACGCCGATGGTCTGCAGCATCTGCAACGACCACGCCTGCACCTGCCGCTGGCGTTCGTCGGGCTGGAGGCGGTGGAAGGTGCGGTGAATGGTCCACAGCCCGCGCAGCACATGGCCCAGCGCGCGCACCACGCGCACGGTGGCCAACAGGTGTCGACCCAGGCCCATGGGAGGTCAGGCCCCGCTGGCGTCAAACGCCACTTGCCCACCCACCAGGGTGGCGCGCACCACGGCGGGCAGTTCCTGGCCGATGAAGGGGCTGTGTTTGCCCTGGCTGCGCAGGCTGGCAGCCTGCGGGGTCCACCAGGCGTCTGCGTCAAACACGCACAGGTCGGCCACACCGCCTTCCACCAGTCGGCCTGCGCTGGCGGCCAGCGTGCCCAGGCCCTGGCCCAGCACACGGGCAGGCCCTGCGGTGAGGGTGCCCAGGGTGCGCAGCCAGTCCACGCCATCGGCCTGCGCCCAGCGGGTGGCCAGCGACAGCAGAAGCTCGACCGCCGTGGCACCCACCTCGGCCTCGGCAAAGGGGAGCACTTTGGCGTCTTCGTCCACGGGGGTGTGGTCGGACACCAGGGCGTCGATGGTGCCGTCGGCCAGGGCGGCGCGCAGGGCGTCGCGGTCGCGCTGTTGGCGCAGTGGGGGCAACAGGCGGGTGCGGCTGTCAAAGTAACCCAGGTCCACGTCGATCAGGTGCAGGTTGTGCACGCTCACGTCACAGGTCACGGGCAGGCCCTCGGCCTTGGCCTGGCGCACGAGCTCGATCCCGGCGGCGCTGCTGATGCGGCACAGGTGCACGCGGGCGCGGGTGCTGCGCACCAACTCGAAAATGGTGTGCAGCGCGATCAGCTCGGCCGCCACCGGGATGCCCGACAGGCCCATGCGGGTGGCCAGCGGCCCGCTGGCGGCCACGCCTTTGCCCAGCCAGGCGTCTTGTGGGCGCAGCCAGGTGGTGTAGCCAAACGTGCCTGCGTATTGCAGGGCACGTTGCAGCACCTGGGTGTTGACGATGGGCACCTCGGCCTGGCCGAAGGCGATGCAACCGGCCTCGGTCAACTCGACCATCTCGGTCAGCACTTCGCCCTTCAGGCCCCGTGTCAAGGCCCCCAGCGGGAACACGCGGGCCTGGTGCAGTTTTTCGGCACGGTACTTCAGCATGTCGACCAGGCCGGGCTCGTCCAGCACGGGGTCGGTGTCGGGCGGGCACACCAGGCTGGTCACGCCACCGGCCACGGCCGCGGCCATTTCGCTCTCCAGCATGCCGGCGTGCTCCTGCCCGGGTTCGCGCAGACGCACCGACAGGTCGATGAAACCGGGCGACACGATGCAGCCCGTGGCGTTGAGGGTCCGGTTGGGCGTGAAGCCACTGCCTTCGGCCCCCAGGCCGGGTTTGATGGCGATGATGCGCCCGGCGGCCACGGCCACGTCGGCCAGTTGGTCCAGGCCCGATGCGGGGTCCACCACCCGCCCACCGCTGATGAGAATCTTCATGGCTGTTCCTGACAAATGTGCATGAATTTTTAAAGCCTTTTTAGCCTTTATCGCTTGTCTGTCTTGCGATGTCAGCTATTGGAATGTCCAGCCACAATGCCCATCACCGCCATGCGCACAGCAATGCCGAAGGTCACCTGGTTGAGCACCACGCTCTGGGGGCCATCGACCACCGCCGAGTCGATCTCCACGCCCCGGTTCACCGGTCCGGGGTGCATGACGATGGCATCGGGCCTGGCCCAGGCCAGCCGCTCAGGCGTCAGGCCAAAGCTCTTGGCAAATTCTTGGGATGAGGGCAGCAGTGCGCCACTCATGCGCTCGTTTTGCAGGCGCAGGGTCATCACCACATCCGCCCCGCTGATGCCTTCCTTCAGGTCGTGGCACACGCGCACGCCCATGCCCGCCATGTCGGACGGCACCAGGGTGCGCGGCCCCACCACGCGCACTTCGGCGCAGCCCAGGGTGGTGAGGGCGTGGATGTTGGAGCGCGCCACGCGCGAGTGCAGCACGTCGCCCACGATGGCCACAGTCAGGTTGGCAAAGTCGCCCTTGAAGTGGCGAATGGTGTAGGCGTCCAGCAGCCCCTGGGTGGGGTGGGCGTGGCGGCCGTCACCGGCATTGACCACGTGCACGTGCGGGGCCACGTGCTGGGCAATGAGGTAGGGGGCTCCGCTTTCGCTGTGGCGCACCACAAAAATGTCGGCGGCCATGGCCGACAGGTTGGCAATGGTGTCGAGCAAGCTCTCACCCTTGGCGGTGGAGCTGCGGGCGATGTCGAGGTTGATGACGTCGGCGGACAGGCGGGTGGCCGCGATTTCGAACGTGGTGCGGGTGCGAGTGCTGTTCTCGAAAAACAGGTTGAACACGCTCTTGCCGCGCAGCAAGGGCACCTTCTTCACATCGCGGTCGCTGACCGACACGAAGTTGGCCGCCGTGTCCAGGATGTGGGTGAGGATGTCTTTGGACAGCCCTTCGGTGCTGAGCAGGTGGACCAGCTCGCCGTGCTTGTTCAGTTGGGGGTTGCGGTGGATCTTCATGGCGTGTGCGGTTCGGGTGGAACGTGTGGGGTCAGGCGGCGCGGGCGTCGGTGCTGACCACGAAGCTCAGCGTGCCGCTGTCTGCACGGGCCAATTCCAGTTTCTGGCTGGCGGGCAGGCTCACGCGGGCGGCGGCCAGCGCGGCCTCCACCGGCAGCTCACGCCCGCCGCGGTCCACCAGCACCACCAGCGTGACGCTGGCGGGGCGACCGTAGTCAAACAGTTCATTCAGCACGGCGCGGATGGTGCGACCGGTGTGCAACACGTCGTCCACCAGCAGCACGTGCGCCCCGTTCACATCGAAAGGCAGCGCCGTCTGCGCCGTGGCAGACAGCCCGCGGCGGGCAAAGTCGTCGCGGTGCATGGCCGACGAAATCACGCCCGCCTTGCCGGTGAGCCCCAGGTCGGCCTGCAACCGCTCGGCCAGCCAAGCCCCGCCCGAGGTGATGCCCACGAGCTGGCGGGGCTGGTGCTCCAGCAGCGTCATTTGCCGCACGCCGCGCAGCAGGGTTTGGTACAGGGCTTCGGCATCCAGGTGCAGGGCGCTCATGGCAGGCTCCTCAAAAACTGTTCAAGAATGATGCAGGCTGACGCCGCATCGGCATCGGCCGCGCCCAGCGAATGGGCCTCGGTGGTGCTGTAGCGCTCGTCCACCTCGTACACCGTCAGACGGGTGCGTTCGCGCAACTGGTGGGCAAATTTGCGGGCCCGTTTGGTGTTCTCGTGCGCCGCGCCATCGGGATGGAAGGGCACACCCACCACCAGGGCATCGGGTTGCCACTCCTTCACACGCTTGACCACTTCCAGCAACTGGGCCTCGCCACTGGCCTTGACGGTGGCCAGGGGACTGGCGCTTTGGGTGATGCGGTTGCCCGACGCCATGCCGGTGCGCTTCAGCCCATAGTCCAGCGCCAGAAACAGCTGCTGGTGGGTCGGCACGCTCACCGGACGGGCCAAGTTGGCACCGGCTTGGGGTTGGGGCGCGGTGCTCACGCGTGGCCCGCCTCGGGTGAAATCATCCAGGCTTGCAGGCCCAACAGGCCCAGGGCCTCGTCGTAACGACGCTCCACTGGCACATCAAAAATGAGCTCGGGTTTGGCCTCCACGGTGAGCCAGCTGTTTTCGGTGATTTCCGATTCCAGCTGCCCCTGCCCCCAACTGGCGTAGCCCAGCGACACAAACACCCGGCGCGGCCCCGCACCGGACGACATGGCTTCCAGCACGTCGCGCGAGGTGGTCATTTCCAACCCGCCGGGAATGGTGAGGGTGGAGGCGTAAATGGATTCTTCGGCCGTGCCCACCGGGTCGTGCAGCACAAAACCGCGCTCGGTCTGCACGGGGCCGCCCTGGAACACGGGCTGCTCGGCCAGGTCGGGCCGGGCCAGCGGCAGCTCCACCTTGCTGAACAGGTCGCTCACCCGGATGTCGGACGGTTTGTTGATGACCAGGCCCAGCGCGCCGCGTTCGCTGTGTTCGCACATGTAGACCACACTGCGGCCAAAAACCTCGTCCTGCATGCTGGGCATGGCGATCAGGAAATGGTTGGTGAGGTTGATGCGGGCAGAATCGTCGGACATGCCCTGATTTTAGGCGACCCCCCTGCAAGCCACAGGCCACGCCAAAGCCCCAACTGCCATGCCCCACCGCTACGCCCTTGCCCACCATGACCGCGGGCTGATGTGGTTCCGCCGCGACCTGCGCACCACCGACAACGCCGCGCTCTACCACGCCCTGAAAACCTGCAAGCAGGTGTGGTGCGTGTTTGTGCTGGACCGCGCCATCCTCGACCCCCTGCCCCGCGCCGACCGGCGGGTGGAGTTCATCCGCGAGAGCCTGGTGGACCTGGACCGGCAACTGCGCGAGCTGGGCCAGGCCCACGGCCACGCGGATGTGCGGCTCCTGGTGGCACACGGCCATGCAAAAGAAAAAATAGCAGACTTCGCCCGACAGTCAAGCGCCACAGCCGTTTTTTGCAATCACGATGACGAACCCGATGCCCTGGCCCGCGATGCCCAGGTGCGTGGCCACCTGGCGCACCACGGCGTGGCGCTGTACACCTTCAAAGACCACGTGATTTTCGAGCGGCAAGAGGTGCTGACGCAGCAAGGTCGCCCGTTTGGGGTGTTCACGCCCTACAAGAACGCGTGGCTGAAGCAACTGACCGACTTCCACCTGAAGGCCTACCCCACGCACCGCCACGCCGGGTCGCTGGCCAACGCGCTGCCCAACCACCCGCCAAACGGCGTGCCCACCCTGGCCGACATCGGGTTTGAACCCACCAACCTGTCGGCCCTGCGCATCCTGCCAGGCAGCACCGGGGCTGCTACGCTACTCGAAGACTTTGTGCAGCGCATCGACCACTACCAACACGCGCGGGAATTTCCGGCGGTGAAGGGCCCCAGCTATCTGGGGGTGCACCTGCGGTTTGGCACGGTGTCCATCCGCACGCTGGCCTCGCTGGCCTATGCCTTGCATTTGCAGGGCAACGCCGGGGCCAGCACCTGGCTGAGCGAGCTGATCTGGCGCGACTTCTACCACCAGATCCTGGCCAACCACCCACGCGTGGTGGGCCACAGCTTCAAGCCCGAATACGACGCCATCAAGTGGGAGCACGGCAAACACGCCGAGGCCCTGTTTGCCGCCTGGTGCGAAGGCCGCACCGGCTACCCGCTGGTGGACGCGGCCATGGCGCAGCTGAACCAGACCGGCTACATGCACAACCGCCTGCGCATGGTGACCGCCAGTTTTCTGTGCAAAGACCTGGGACTGGACTGGCGCTGGGGCGAACGCCACTTCGCCGAAAAGTTGAACGACTTCGACCTGGCCGCCAACAACGGCGGGTGGCAGTGGGCGAGCTCCAGCGGATGTGACGCGCAGCCCTACTTCCGCATCTTCAACCCCATCAGCCAAAGCGAAAAGTTCGATGCCGAGGGCCGATTCATCCGCCGCTACGTGCCGGTGCTGGCGGGGTTGACGAACAACGCCATCCACGCGCCGTGGCTGGCCAAACCGCTGGAGTTGGCTTCGGCCGGGGTGGTGCCGGGACAGAACTACCCGCTGCCCATCGTGGACCACGCCACCGCACGCGAGGCCACCCTCAAACGTTACGGCGTGGTGAAAAAGCCAATGGCCTGAAAGCCCCCGGGGCCTTGAAACCCCTCACGCGGGCACGGGCACCGGTGCGGAGCGGGAAACGTACTGCTGGATGAGCGCCAGCAGTTCGTCTTCCGGATACGGTTTGCCCAGGTAGTGGTCCACCCCCAGCTCGTGAGCGTGTTCGCGGTGTTTGGCCGCAATGCGCGAGGTGATCATGATCACCGGCAAGCTGGCCAGGCGATCGTCGGCGCGGATGTTGCGCACCAAGTCAAACCCATCCATCCGCGGCATTTCGATGTCCGACAACACCACCGCTGGCCGCTCCTGTGCCAACTTTTCCAGCGCTTGCAGGCCGTCGGCGGCCAAAGCCACGCGGTAACCCTCGCGTTGCAGCAATCGTTGCGTGACACGGCGCACTGTGATGGAGTCGTCCACCACCAGGACCAACGGCGGGCCGACCGGGGCAGCAGCGGCGGTGACATCGCCGACATCGGCTGGACGATCGGCCAAGGACACCGTCTTCGCCACCTGACGGCTCGCCCAGGGAGCCGCCTGCACGCCGTACACAGCCGCCAACGCCACGGGGTTGTAAATGAGCACCACTGCCCCAGAGGCCAACACGGTCATGGCCGTGAGCCCAGGCAAACGCGACAGCTGGGGCCCCAGATTCTTGACCACCACCTCCTGGTTGCCGAGCACCTCGTCCACGTGCAAGGCCACGCGCTGCGCTGCGCTTCGGAAAATCACCACAGGGAGGGTACGCCCCGCCGCCTCGGTGCTGCCCACCGAAGTCTGCAGCAAGGCACCGGTCCAATAGAACGGCACGGCCTCGCCCGCCACGGTGAGGTGGCCCGTGCGGTAGGCGGCGTCCAGTTCGGCAGCGGTCACACGGCGCACCACCTCCACCAGGCCGGAAGGCACACCCAGCGAGAACGCCCCCGCCCGCAGCATCACGACCTGCGTGACAGCAGTGGTCAGCGGCAACACCATGCGGAACTGCGTGCCTTGACCCGGTGTGCTGTGGGCGACCACACGCCCCCCCAAGCCCACCACATCGGAACGCACCACGTCCATGCCAATGCCCCGACCCGACAGGCCGGTGACCTCGGTGGCGGTGGTCAGGCCAGGCGCAAAAATCAGCTGCGCAGCGGCTTCGTCGTCCAACGCATCGGTCGAGGGCATCAACCCCTGGGCCACGGCTTTTTCTCGGATGCGGGGCAGGTCCAGCCCGGCGCCGTCGTCTTCGAACACCACCGACACGTCGTTGCCTTCCTGCGTCAGACGGACGGTGATCTGTCCTTCAGGCGGCTTGCCGGCCACCGCACGGGCCTGCGGCGCCTCGATGCCATGGCCGACGCAATTGCGCAACAGGTGCTCAAAAGCAGGGGTCATTCGATCCAGAACCCCCCGGTCCATCTCGATGGAGCCGCCAAAAATGTCCAGCCGCACCTGCTTGCCGGTTTCTTTGGCCGACTGGCGCACCACTCGGTACAGGCGGTCGGAAATGCCTTCGAACTCCACCATGCGCGTGCGCAGCAAATCGCGCTGCAGTTCCCGTGTCTGGCGGGCCTGGGCGGCCAGACCATCTTCGGTCGCATCGACCGCACGCTGCAGGTTGCGCTGCACGGTGGCCACATCGTTGACCGACTCGGCCATCATGCGGGTCAGTTCCTGCACGCGGGTGAAACGGTCGAACTCCAGTGGGTCAAACGCAGCCTCAGCCTCTTTGGCATGCGCCATGCGCGATTGCATCTGGCTTTCGGCCTGCAACTCAATGTCTCGCAACTGAAGGCGCAAGCGATCCAAGTTGCCGGTAAGGTCGGCCAGCGAGCCACGCAGTTGCCCCAACTCGGCCTCCATGCGCGAGCGCGTGATCATGACTTCGCCCGTCTGGTTGACGAGGCGGTCCAGCAGCTCGGCCCGCACGCGGACCGCTGCGCCCGCAGGGCCTTTGAGCGCCGGAGAGGGCAGCACCGCGATCGGCAAGGCGCTGGCCATGGGTTGCAAGTCGGGCGCCGACACAGTGGTGTCGGTACCAGCTTCGGACAGAGCCGGTGGCAACGGTTGCACCAGTGGTGGCAGCTGCTCGGGCACCGTGGTGACGCGATGCGCCACCTGGGCAGTGGCAGGGAGTCGAAGTGCATCAAACCGACTGACGATGTCGTCGTAACTGGCCAGCAAGGGTTCGACCAGTGCGCTGTCGCTGACATCGGAGCCCAAGCGCTCGGCCTGGGTCTCCAGTCGATGGGCCATTTCCCCCAGGCGCAAGGCTCCGGCCAGCCGGGCACTGCCTTTCAGGGTGTGCAGGGTTCGCAGCACCTCGACACGTGCCGACGCGTTGTCCGGACGGGCTGCCCATTGGCGCATGGCAGTCCCGAGGTGGGGCAACAGGTCCTGCGCCTCCTCTTCGAAAATCTGGAACAAGTCGGCGTCGAGCGTGTCCACGGCATCAATGTCATCGTCGACATAGGCAATGCTGCCACTTTCAGGCGTGGCCGATGCAGCGGGACCGGAGGCAAACTCTGGCTCTGGCTCTGGCTCTGGCTCTGGCTCTGGCTCTGGCTCTGGCTCTGGCTCTGGCTCTGGCTCGGCAGCGTCAGGGAAATCGAGTTCGAAAGCAAGACCTTCGGGGTCAAGCTCTTCGACAGGGGCTTCCACTTCGACAGGTGGCGGGGCCCTGTGCACAAAGGCGTTGAGCGCCTCCAGCAAAGCCGACTGAGGTTCCTTGAGAAAGCCAGCGGCAAACTGGTGCAGCAACCGGCGCAGGTCTTCCGCGGCTTCGACAAACAGGGCCGCTTCCTCTGGCACCGCCATGCGTCCACCCAAGGCATGGTCCCGCGAAGCGTCAAGGGCATGCTCCAAGGCCCGGGCCAACTCGGACAACGAAGCGAAACCCACAGCGGCAGAGGCCCCAGCCAACGAATGCGCAAGGGCTGCGCTGGATTCGGGCACGGGATGCAACCCACACTCCATTTCCCACTCGGAGAGCTCATGGCAAAGGCGACGAGACCATTCATCGGCCTCGTTCAGGAACACATTGAACAAGCGAACACCCATGCGCAAAGGCCCAATCACCTTCACGTCGTCATCGGCAGCCACGGCCAACTCAGGCACCTCAGGCTCAGGCTCAGGCTCAGGCTCGGGTTCGGGTTCGGGTTCGGGCAGCGGTTGAAATTCCCCCTGAACCGGCGGTTCACCCTCAAAAGCCAACGCCTCTTCGACGGCCTCCAGTCCGGGAACACCATCCGGCTCGGGCAGGTCACGCCCCCAGTCCAAATCGGGTCCCGCAGCCGCCAGGGCTGCCGGGGCCTCCGTTTCCAGAACATCAGGGAGAGCCGATACGTCCCAGTCGAAGTCGATGTCCTCCACCAAGACACCGGTTGGGCTCTCGGCATCGGCAACTTCGCCGCCTGAGGACACGTCTGCCGTCAGATCGGCGGGGACAGAAGGCTGATCGACCACGGCCAGGCTGTCGAAATCAATGTCAAGCAAATCGTCGGAAGACAGCGTGTCCGTGGCGTCCGAAGGGATCGCAGCCGCGTCGGGCAATCCGGCCGACTCCGTGTCGGGAAAGGCCGTCGCGGGAGGGGTGATCTCCGGCGGCTCGGCAGATTCGTCACCCAACGCAAGCCAACGCCCTTCCTGACGCAAGGCATCGGCACTTCGCCGAAACGGTTCGGCCTGCCAAGACCCATCCACGTGAGTGGCAATGTCTTCCACCCACCGTCCCATAGCCTCAAGCGACTGCTGACACAGCCCACACAACTCGGGAGTGGCCGACTTGGACTCGGCCAGCCAGGCGTTCATCACCTGCTCAAGTGCCCAGGCAGCCTCACCGAAAGTCGACAGCCCCACCATGCGGGAGCTGCCCTTCAGGGTGTGGAAAGCACGCCTCAGAGTGGTCATGTCGGGCATGCTCTCAGGCACCGTGGCCAACTCATCCAGAGCGGCCTGACCCGCCCGGATCACATCGCGGGCTTCTTCCAAGAAAATGTCCAGCAGATCGTCTTCGACAGGCGCGGGGCCGGTGTCCACTGGCGCAGGGACCGATGCCACCGGCTCAGACACCGCCACCAGATGCGTCAAGGCCTTGGCCCCCGCCTCGGCGCCTTCCGCAGACACGACGGCAGCAGCTTCACGGGCGGCCACAGCCACCGTGTGCTGGTCGGCCAATGCCGCATGGTCTGCCAGATCGTCCAGACGCTGGGCGAGCCCCGGAATGTCCACCGCAGCAGGACCGTCGGACAGGACGTTGCGCACCACCTCGTCCACCGACTGGCTGAGTTGCTGGCTGGACGACTCCGCCGGAATCGCCGGTGCGGCCACCGCTGTGGCACGCCCCATCAGCGGTTGCAGCTCACCCAGTTCCAAGTTGAAGACAAACAGCTTGCGCGCCAGCATGGGCTGGTAGTTCAGCATGTCGATCAAAAAACTGAGGGCACTGAGGTTGTTGGCCAGGTGGCTGAATGTGCCGGCCTCCTGCGCCCTTGCCACGTCGATCTCGTCGGCCAGCATGTCCTCGGCATTGGCGCGCATGTGTGCCACGGCCTGTGCAGCGTGGTCCAATCCGAGCACAGACAACACGCCTCGCATCTGGGCCAGCTGCTGAGGCACAGGCACCAGAGCGTCCTTCTGAGACGGATCCCGCACGAACTGATCCAGGGCCCGCTCAAGCTCTCCCAGGCTGTGCTTGAGCTCACCGACAACACTGCCCATGGTGTGACGGTCGCTCACGCGCCGGTACAGATCCTCCATCCAACCTTCCAAAGGCAGTGAGGGAAAACCGGCGTGGGCCGCCTGCACGCGCTGGGCCATGCTCTGCATGCGCGTTGCAAGGTGAGGATCGTTGGGATCCATGTCTTGCATGACGGCTTCGAGGTAAAGCACAGCGGTGGCCACCTCAAGCCCGAGTTCGGCGCTGGGCAAAGACCGCTCCAGACCCGCAGGGTCCACTGCCTGGACAAGCGCCGCCCCCAGTGGGGCGGCCTCGGGCAGAATTTTTTTCAGCGACTCATTCACCAGCCCGAATTGGTCGACCACCTGACGGGACTTGGATGCATCGCCACCGGTCAGCAGCGTCCACCCTTCTTTGGCTGCATTGGTGCGTTTGCGGGCTTGTGCCAGCAGCGCCGGGTCGTAACGGCCCAGGGTGGCCCGGTCGTAGTCGACCGGACGGGCATCGGTCAGCCCATAGGATCGGCGCAGCAGATTCAACCAAGGGGTGGAATTGCCGACAGGCACCCTGGCCTGGGCAGCAAAAAACAGCAGGTCGTGCAAAAGCACCGACGACACGTCCTTTCCCCCCTGGGACTGGGTGGTGTATTGCAGCAACACGCGCGACGCCGCCCGTTTCACGTGGACGTCGCTGGGCAACAACCCGTGCTGGATGGCCTCGAAATACGCCGCAGCGGCACACCAGAACACGCGCTGTGGATCGGAGGCCGCCCCCGCAGCCAACCCCGCCGACACCTGCTTGAGCTGCCCCGCCGCCGCGGGGTGCAGGCTTTTCATCACGTGCAAAACGTAGCGGTCAAACTGTGCGCGCACACTGGGGCCAGGAACCAAAGGCGCAGGAACGCCTTCTGCGGGCCAGGACACCGGCGCGACCTGTGCAGGCGCGCCCCACAAATCGGCAGGGTGAATGCGCTGCGCGGCCGCCAGCTCCTGCACATCCTGGTATTGCGAAAACAAAGCCACCGGACTCACGGCTTTGTTGTTGAGCACGGCCTCCAAGTAGTCCACCAGCGCAAAGCCAGCCTTCTCCATTTTGGCAATGGCCGCGTCGGTGCAGGCGTTGGGACGGCTGAGAAACCGTTGCACAGCCGCTTCCATCCCGCGCACCATGGTGGCGGGGGCCTGAAAGCCCACCATCTCAAGGGCACCCACCACTTGGTGCAGCTGGCTACGCGCAATGCGCAACGGAGCCGGATCGGGCGCGGACAGGTCGGACTCGCGTGACAGCTGAATCTCGGCTGCGTAACGCTTGAGCGCTTTGTTTGCGGCGTCCAACGACTTGCGCAGCTCATCGAAGACCCAGGCCAGAGGGCCTAGATCGGTGGCGGTGGAGTCCACCGCATCAGTGGCTGAGCTGTTGGAATGCATAGAGCGGACTTGCCGTTGTGCTGATGGGAGGCCTGAAGACCTGTGAAAGGCGGGTCAGTGCGTCAGGTGATTTTGAACCGGGCAACCGACTGACGCAGCTCTTCCGCCATGCGCGACAACTCACGCACCTGCTGCGCGGTGGAGCGCGTGCCCTCACCGGTCTGTTCGGTCACGGCAAAAATATGCTGGATGTTGCTGGCCACCTCGTTGGCGGAATCGGCCTCGCGGATGGCTGAGTCCGAAATCTGCTCGATCAGCAGGGCCAGCCTGCGTGAAACGCTATCAATTTCAGAAAGTGCCGATCCCGCGTTGTCAGACAGACGGGCCCCCTCGACCACGCCCTGGGTGGAACGCTCCATGGCGGCCACCGCATCCTGGGTATCGGTCTGAATGGCTTTCACCAAAGCTGCAATCTGGCGTGTGGCATCTGCCGAGCGCTCGGCCAAACGCTGCACCTCTTCCGCCACCACCGAGAACCCGCGCCCCGCTTCGCCGGCTGAGGCGGCTTGAATGGCAGCGTTCAGCGCGAGCACGTTGGTCTGCTCCGTGATGTCGGAAATCAACTCGGTGATTTCACCGATCTCCTGCGACGACTCGCCAAGGCGCTTGATGCGTTTGGAGGTTTCCTGGATCTGGTCGCGAATGGTGTTCATACCCCCGATGGCGTCCTGCACGGCCTGCAGGCCCGACTCCGCGGCCTGCAGCGAAGCACGGGCCACTTCGGCTGACTCCTGAGCCTGACTGGACACCTGGTTGATGCGCTGCGCCATGTCCAACACGGATTGGCCGGTCTCACGAATTTCCCGCAGTTGCTCGGAGGACGCCGCCAGCAGCTCGGTGGAGGTGTTCTCCACCAGAGAGGTGGTCTGTGCCACGCGAGCCGCTGTGTTTTGCACGTTGCCAACCAAGGAGCGCAATTCCTCCACGGTGTAGTTCACCGAGTCGGCGATGGCACCGGTGATGTCTTCGGTCACCGTGGCTTCCTGCGTCAGGTCGCCTTCAGCCACGCTTTGCAATTCGTTCATCAGCCTCAGAATGGCAGCTTGGTTGGCATCGTTGACCCGTTTGGCTTCTTGCTCAAGGTCCACTGCGTGCAAGCGCTGTGCCTCGGCCGCCAGTTGGCGCTGGCGGCTGTCTTGCAGCTGCACATAGGCCAGCCCACCCGCACACAGCAGCGCGAACAGGGCCGCACCGAACAGCGTGACCAACTGGAGCCCCCCCAAGCCGGTCTGACCGGAGAGATCCGCCTGCAACCGCTCCAGCCCCTGCCGCAAAGCCTCATTGTCGGCGAGGATGGCGGCCTGAGCCTCACGGGCCGCCACCAACCCTTGCAGATTGCCCAAAATGGCACTCGCCTCGGTGCGAGTGGTTTCATACAGCTTGAGTAACGCCTCCAACCGTTCACGCACCTGCCCATCGGAAGCCGCAGACAAACGCAGCTCAGAATTGCCGCTGAGCAAACCGGTGCCGATTTCCTTGAAGGAATTCAAATCTTTGCCGAGCAAAAACACGGCCTCCGGACTCACGCCCTCCATGGTCAGGAATTCGTTGGCCGATTTGCCAATACGCTGCGTCAGCATGACCAATTGTCCGGCTGCAGACAATTCCGCAGCCGGGGCACCATGCTGCAGCTTGAGTGACGAAACGGTCTCGGCGATTTCAAGCAAATCCGACGACTGTCGGTTGATGCTTCGCAAGGCGGTTCCCACTTGCATCAGGATTTTTTGCTGAGACAGCACGACATTGGCATTTTTCTCCGCCTTGTCCACCAGGGGCGCCAGCGCGTCGAGCTCGGCCTCATGGCCAGCGGGCAGCGCCGCAATCGACATCCCGGGATCGCCCTGGCGAAGCGCATGCAGTGTTTTGGCCAACACGGTGCTGCTGTCCCGGACTTCGCCAAACGCAGGCCCGTTCCCCACCAATGCCTGCGACACGCTTTTTGCCAGCCGCTGCGACTGCATCAGCGCCTGCCCGCTGGCAGCCACCTGCTGGCTGACCTTGTCGGTTTGCCCCAGGGCCATCACCGTGACCCCCCCCAACACCACCAAGCCGATGGCCAGCAGCACCGCCAAAGAACGCTGGTGCTGCACTGCGGGCTTGCTGCCCAAGAAAGGCAGTGTCACCAAGGCTTGGGCGGGATCGTCGGCCACCATTCGGGTCTCAGCAGATTCAGCATGGCGACCGGCCCGCAATCCCATGGCGGGCAAAGACCCCAGGTCTGCAGAAACAATGGAGTCGTCCGGTGTGCCGATATCGCTTTTTTTGCGAAACAACTGCTGGATGCGTTCAAGTGCCGACATGTATGACTTTCTCCGACAGACCAAGCGGATGGCTCACGCCACCACGCTCAAAAATTGAGGCCATTCGACCAAGGCCTGCAAATTCAACTCTTGCCAGACCTCTCCACGTTCATCGGTGAGGCGCTGAACAGTGCGCTGGGCATGAATGCT
>Ga0209066_10001435_pt1 | contig 31541 bp, 25 predicted proteins | sample All_14_2_FD_187198 | JGI IMG/M metagenome (GOLD analysis project Ga0209066, IMG submission 187198) | Freshwater microbial communities in response to fracking from Pennsylvania, USA - Allegheny Zone_MetaG_DW_15 (SPAdes) (version 2) ... | reverse complement strand
TGTTCGACCTGTTCCGCTGGGAAGAGGGAGAACTGCGCTTCGAGCCTGACGAGACCTGTGATGATGAGGACATCGGCATCTCGGTCTCGGTCGAGAACATCATCATGGAGGCGTCGCGCAGGCTCGAGCTGTGGAGCAGGATCAAGCAGAAGATCCCGAACATGGAGACCGAGTTCATCATGGCGTCCGCTCCGGGCGACAAGTCCATGGAGATACACCTGAAGCCGAGGGAGTGGATGCTGCTGTGCTATCTGCACGGTGGCCGCTCGGTCAAAGACCTCGTCGATCTCACCGGATACAACGACTTCGAGACCGCGAAGATCCTGTACGGCATGCATGCCGCTGGCCTGATCGAACGCATCGAGACCCGTGCGTGATGGATGCTGATGTGGTGACGGGATGCTGAACGAGGGGCTTGCCAAGGATCTCGATCTCGAGGAGTTCCGCCGGTTCCGGGACCTCATCCACCGACACTCGGGCATCTACCTCGAGGAGTCCAAGCTCGATTCTCTGCGGATCTCGCTTGTGACGCGCGCCACGCGGCTCGGCTACATCACGTTCGGCGAGTACTACACCGCTCTCGAACACGACGACCGCGAGTTCAACGAGCTGTTGAACCTCGTCACCATCAACGAGACCAGCTTCTTCCGCTTCCCGGCGCAGTTCGATGCGCTTCGCGATCGGGTGCTGCCGGAGATCATGGCATCGAAGCCTGTGGGCAACCGGGACCTGCGCGTGTGGTCCGCTGGGTGCTCCACGGGAGAGGAGCCGTACTCGCTCTCGATGCTGCTCAACGACATGGCGCTCGCACCGAGCGGGTGGAACCCCCAGGTGCTCGGCACCGACGTGTCCACCAAGGCGCTGGGGCGGGCGCGTGCGGGCGTGTACGGCAGGCGCGCGATGACCAACGTCGCGCCCGACGTGATCGAGCGCCACTTCGATACGACCCCAACCGGCGACTACCGCGTGAACGACCGGGTGCGTGCGCTCGTGGACTTCGGCTATCAGAACCTCATCAAGGAGCCGTACCCGCTGTCGGTGATGGGCAACTGGGACATCATCTTCTGCCGCAATGTGACCATCTACTTCAGGATCGAGTCCACGCGCCGCGTCGTGCGCAACTTCTACGACAGCCTGAACGACGGCGGCTACCTGTTCATCGGCCACTCGGAGACGCTCACCTCGATCAGCGATGACTTCGAGGCCGTCGAGGTCGGCGGGGTGTTCCTGTACCGGAAGCCGGCAGCCAAGGCGCTGTTCGCGCCGGGTCGCCCGCAGGCTCCCCATGGCGCACGAGCCGGCGACAGCCGACGAGAGCGCGCGCGTGCGGCAGCGGCCGCGCAACAGCCGACGTCCGCGGTCCGGCCCACACAGACCCGGAACAGGCCCCGCCCCGCGACCACTCCGTCCGAGCAGGCAGGCGGGACTTCCGGGGCGTCCCGGCCGCCCGCCGCATCGGACGACGCAGCCGCCATCCTCGATCGTGCGCGGACCGACCTGCGCGAGGGCCGTCCAGACCAGGTGGCGGGCGAGGCGCAGCGCGTGCTCGCACTCGATCCGAACAACGCCGACGCACACTTGCTGCTTGCCTATGTGCATGCGGACACCGGCGACTACGACGCGGCCCTTGCGGCATGCAACCGCGCACTCGCGATCAACCCTCTGCTGCCTGTGGCACGCTACATCCTCGGCATCATCCACCAGCGGCAGGGCGATGCGGTGCGCGCCATCAGTGAACTGAAGAAGACGGTGTATATCGACGCCGACTTCGCGCTTGCGCACCTGAACCTCGCGAACATCTACAAGGCGCAACGCCAGTTCGACGCGGCCGCCAAGGAGTATGAGAACGCCCTGCGCGCGCTCAGGAAGAGCCCCGAGGGTGACTGGACCGAGTTCTCCGGCGGATTCCAGGCGGATCTGCTGATCAGGACGTGCGAACGTAGTCTGATAGAGTGTCGGAAAGCGGCCGGCAAGGGATAGTGAGACCGGATGCGGCGATGCGCCGGGAGGTCCGGCGCGCTCCGCAGGCAATCGGGAGGGAGACTCGTATGGCAGGCGCGCGGATCCTCGCGGTCGATGACAGCCCTACCATCCTCGAGATGATCAAGGCGATCCTTCTTGCGGGTGGCTACGACGTGATCACCGCATCTGATGGTGCCGAGGCGCTCGAGACCGCCCGGGCCGAGAAGCCCGATCTCATCCTGCTTGACGTGATGCTGCCCAAGCTTGACGGCTATCGCGTCTGTCGGCTCCTGAAGTTCGATCAGAACTACAAGCAGATCCCGATCATCATGCTCACGGCCAAGACCGAGGAGCAGGCGATGGCCACCGGTATCCGCACTGGCGCCAACCAGTACCTGACGAAGCCTGTCGAGCCGGACACGTTGCTGGCGGCGGTCGCTGAAGAGCTGTCCAAGGTCCAGGGTTAGGGGCGGGCGGATGTCGCCGGCAACCGGGATCTCACGCCGGGTCCTCGACGGTCTGGTCGAGGCCGGGCTGATGACAGCGGAGCAGGCGGGCAGCGTGGTGGACGCCGCGCGGTCCGCGGGCACCCATGAGGGCGCGATCCTGATGGAACGCGCCTACGTGAGTCCGTTCGACGTGATGTCGGTGCTCGAGCATGAGATGGGCGTCCCGCAAGTCGACCTGGCGAGCTATGCTCCCGAGGACGACGCTATCGCGCTCGTGCCCGCACCGGTCGCGCGCGAGTTCCGCGTGCTGCCGCTCTTCGAGATCGAGGGCATGCTGACGGTCGCCGTCGGTGATCCGATGGACGTCTTCGCGCTCGACACCGTGGCCGGGCGGATCGGTCTGGAGGTCGAGGCCGTCCTTGCCGACCCGGTGTCGGTGGACAACGCCCTCGGTCATTACTACACCGATGTCGCTGTGGCACAGCACGCCGACTCCGCGGCCGCGCAGGTCGCGAGTGGTCCTGCTGAGGTCGACACCGAGGTCGTCGAGGCTTCGGACTTCTTCGAAGAGCCCCTCGACCAGACGCCGGCGGTGCCGGTCGTCCCGGTGGAGGAGGCCGCGCCTGCCCAGGCGGTAGTGGCCATCAGTGAGACGATGGAGCAGATGGCCGCCGAGCCCACCGTGCAGGCCGGTCCGGCGGCGATCGACCTCGACGTGCTCGCCGTGGCCGACACCCGCAAGGTCGCGGTGCTCGTGTCCGACATCCTGGACCATGCGGTCGCCAGGGGTGCGAGCCGCATACATCTGCTTCCGTATAAGGACGACTTCTTCCTGGTCTACAGGGTCAAGGGGAGCCTCGAGAAGATAGCCTCGGCGCCGCTGTCCTTGCAGAGCGGACTCGTGGATGGCTTCAAGCAGTACGCTCACCTCGGCGGAGTCCCGGCCACGCGGCCGGCGCTCGGCCGGGTCCGCACGCACATCGCCGACAAGGACCTCGTGCTCACGGTCTCGGTGGTGCCCACGATCGCGGGGCAGCGTCTCGTGGTCTCCCTTGCCGCCTTCAAGCCGCAGCCGCGCGGGCTTGAGGAGCTCGGTGTCTCAGAAGCCGAGGCGCGCGCGTTGCGCGCGATGGTCGAACGCGGGCGGGGGATCCTACTCGTATGCGCGCCCGTGGCGGGGGGTGCGAGCGCCACGTACTATGCGCTGCTCGCTCACGCGGCGGGGGCCGGCAAGACCGTGTACTCCGTCGAGCAGTCGATCGAGCACGAGATTCCGGCGGTCGCTCAGGTCATGATCGAGCCGGGCGGGCTGTCCTCGGCGGCGTACATCGCCGCGGGCATGCGCCAGGACACGGACGTGATAGCCGTGGACGGACTGCGGAGCGTCGAGGACGTGCATCTCGCCGTCGAGGCGGCGGGGATGGGCAAGCTCGTGGTCGCTACCTTCGCCGCCGCTGACATCGCCTCAGGCATCTGGCGCATGCTCGATCTAGGCGCCGAACCACACAGCCTGGCCGCGGCCCTCACGCTTGCTGTGGGCCAGCGGCTCGTGCGCCTCAACTGCCCGAACTGCTCGGTCGAGACCGATGGCGCGCTCGCCGCTCGGATCCCGGGTGCCCCTGCGGGCCTCCGCGACAAGGCCGGGTCCGGGTGTCCCAACTGCGGCAAGTCGGGCTTCCGCGGCGCCACCGCGATCCATGAGGTGCTGCCGTTCACGGAACCTGTCCGCGCCGCTGTGGGTCGCGCCACCGGTGTCGCCGATATCTCAGCCGCGGCCACCGCCGCCGGCATGCGTCCGTTGGCGGCCGCGGGACTGTTGAGGGTCAAGAATGGCGAGGTCAGTGCCGAGGAACTGAACAGGGTCCTACGCTTCACCGGGTGAAGGAGTACGCGTGTCGGGCAATGAGCACACAGGGGAAGACGTGATCGATGTGACCGGGCCGGACGCCGGGTCCGTTGCCGACGCGATCGCTGCGGATACGGTATCGGCGCCGTCACTGGACGACATCGAGCGCGCTGTGGCGTTCCGGCTCGCCGGACAGCTCTACGGTCTGCCGATCGATCGGGTCGACGAGATCCAGCAGTTGGCCGAGCTCCTGCCGCTCCCGGACGACGACCCGGCGCTCGTGGGGTTGATCGAGTTGCGCGGCGCGGTGATCCCGGTGCTCGACCTGCGCGCCCTCGTCGGCCTCGACGAGGCGCCGTATACGCTTGAGACGCCGATGGTCTTCTGTACTGCGGGGTCGCACCGGGTCTGTCTGATCGTGGACAGCGTCGAGGACGTCGTCGATCTTCCCCCGCAGAGCATCCAGCCGCCATCGGGTATGTACGCGCTCGCGGACAAGATGCTCGGGACGGTCAGACTGCCGCAGGGCGTGCTGATGCTCCTCGATGTCGACCGGCTGGTGCCGGCGGCGGCGCTGGTGCTGGCCGATGCGCAGGAGGTGGACGCGGAATGACCATGCATGAGCTCACCGCCACGAACGCACTGATGTCCGCACGCGCGAACGAGATCCTCCGGCAGCGCGCGGCGTCCCTCGCCCAGGCACCGGTCGACGAGGCAACCGGCGAGTCGACAGGCCTGCTCAAGTTCAGACTCGGTCTCGAGTGGTATGCGGTCCCGATCTCGGGAGTGCGCGAGATCCACAATGAGTACGCGGTCACCCGCATCCCACGGGTGCCCGATTCCGTGCTGGGTGTGATCAACGTCCGTGGCGAGATAGTGTCGGTAACCGATCTGGCCACGCTCATCAGGGTGCCGAGCCGTTCGGAGCTCGACATCGACGGTCAGCTGCCCTCGGCCATCATCGTGGCCAACGACGAGTGCGTCTCGGCGCTCGTGGTCGATGAGATCGGCGACATCATCGACGTCGCCCACGGGGCGATCGAGCCCCCGCTTTCTACGCTGGACAAGGCGCAGGCCGAGTACATGGCGGGATCCGTGTACATCGAGGGCCTGCTCATCGGTGTCGTGAACATCGACAAGATACTGGAACCCATCGGTGAGTCGCGTGACGGGAGAGCATCATGATCAAGGGCTGGATCCGCAAGATTCGAGGCAACTTCCTGCTCGAGTACGCGTTCATCATGCTCACCATGGTGGCGATCGCCAACGCCGTGCAGCTGCTGGCGGCCTGGTTCATCCTCGGCGACAGTCTCGCGCACTCGGAGGGGTTGCTCCTCAAAGTCGTGTCGATCGTGGCGGTCTTCATCACGGTGCTCGTGCTCCTCGCTATCGTCCAGTCGGCGGTCGGCCGCCGGATGATGGCGCCGCTGTACGCGGTGGTGGACAGCATCAAGCGCGCATGCCAGAGCGAGATCGGGATCAAGGTCACCGCGGACTCCCATAACGAGTTCGGCACGCTCTCCCGTTCGTACAACCAGCTGCTCGACCTCATCATCTATCTGCTGAGCCAGATGCAGGACTCATCCTCGCGTCTGGCCGGCACATCCAACGAGATCCTCTCGGCCACCGAGCAGCAAGCCTCAGGCGCTGCGGAGCAGGCCGCGTCGATCAGCGAGACCACAGCGACGATGGAGGAGCTCGCCGCCACCTACCGCCAGATCGCCGACAACGCCAATCAGGTCGTGAAGATGGCCGAGGCGTCGCTCGGGAGCGCCGAGAACGGCCAGCAGTCGGTGATGAGCACGCTCGGTTCGATGGAGCAGATCAAGGCGCGGGCGCAGGCCTCGGCGGGCAAGATCCTGCAGCTTGGTGAGCGCAGCCAGCAGATCGGCCAGGTGCTCGTGATGATCAACAGCATCGCCGACCAGACCAAGATCCTTGCGCTCAACGCCGCCATCGAGGCCGCCCGCGCGGGCGAGGCGGGCAAGGGCTTCAGCGTCGTCGCCGTCGAGATCCGCAAGCTCGCCGAATCTGTGGTCCAGTCGACCGGCGAGATCGAGACGATCATGACCGAGATCCAGAGTGCGGCGAACGAGCTCGTCATCTCCACCGAGCAGGAGCTCAAGCAGGTCGAGAGCGGCGTCGATCTCGCGCAGTCGACCGGTGACAGCTTCGAGTCGATTCTCGACACGATCGAGCAGACGACATCTGCGGCCAAGGAGATCTCCGCCGCCACGCAGCAGCAGCGCAGCGCGACCGAACAGGTGGTCAAGGCGATGCGCGAGGTGGCCTCCGTCGCACAGCAGACGGCGGCGGCATCGCGGCAGGTGGCCGGCGCCGCCGAGGGTCTCACGTCACTTGCGAACGAGTCCAAGCAGATCGGCTCGGCATTCACGATCGTCAACTAGCACGACGGAGTCCTGCACGAAGGAGACGATATGGTCGAGTTCGACCGCTCGGCGTTCATAGCCAAGTTCCAGGAGGAGGCGACCGACCTTCTCCAGCGGCTCAATGAGGGAATCATCACGCTCGAGGCCGAGCCGGGTAACCGGCCGCTCATCGATCAGTGGTTGCGCGATGCCCACACGCTGAAAGGCTCCTCACGCATGGTCGGCCTGATGGAGATCTCCGACATCGCGCACCGCATGGAAGACATCATGGTCAAGGTGCGTGATGGCGAGATGCCGTACACGCCCGACATGACCGACAACTTCTTCGAGGCGCTCGATGCCGTGGTCTTCCTCGCCGAGAACGCGGGCAAGCCGGCCGCGTCGGAGTTCGATATCGACGACCTCACGTCGCGCCTCGCGGGCCTCGCCGCCACTGGCGTCCCGCAGGTCGCCGCCACGCTGGAGCCTGCGGCGACGGTACCGGTCCCGAACGCGCCGGAGCCTGTTGCGACGCCCCCGGCGGCGCCGGAGTCCGATCGCGGCACCGGTCCAGAGGAGCGGGACGCGAGCGGCGATGAGGACGAAGACGATGCGGTCGCCGATGACGGGTCCACGCCCACGGGCGAGGCGCAGCCGGCCCGCCAGGGCGAGAAGCTGCAGTCCAAGACGCAGGCGACCGTCCGCATCAGGACCAGCCAGGTCGACCGTCTGCTCAACCTGGTGAGCGAGGTCGTGATATCGCAGATCAAAGATGAGCAGCGCGTGCGCGACCTTCGCATGGCGGCCGGGCTGTCTGTGGAGATGCAGCAGCTGTGGTCGCGGATCCGCTCCACCATGTCGATGCTTCCGATCGACGAGCAGAACATGCTCGATGCCGACATGCGGATCTTCGACGACCTGCTCGGCTCACAGCGGCGCTCACTCGGCTCGATCGCGAAAGCGTATGCGGACGACACGTCGCGGACGTCCGCGGTGGTGAGCGACCTGCAGGAGCAGGCGATGGAGCTGCGCATGCTCCCGGTGAGCACCGTGTTCAACTCCTTCCCGCGGGCGATGCGCGATCTGGCACGGCAGTACAAGAAGGACGTCGAGCTCATCATCGAGGGCGGGGACACCGAACTCGACAAGAAGGTGCTCGAGGAGATCAACGACCCGCTCGTGCACATAATGCGCAACGCCGTCGACCACGGCATCGAGCCCGCCGCCGAGCGTGTCGCGGCGGGCAAGCCCGCCGCGGGGACCATCAGGCTCTCTGCGCGTCAGGAGGGCGATCACATCGTGATCGAGGTCTCCGACGATGGCGCGGGCATCGATCCGGCGCGCGTGAAGGCTGCTGCGATTCGCAAGGGATACCTCACAGAGTCCGAAGCGAAGTCGATGAGTGACCGCGAAGCGAGGTACTTGATCTTCGAGAAGGGCTTCTCCACCGCCGCCATCATCACGGAGATCTCGGGGCGCGGCGTGGGCATGGACGTGGTGCGCGAATTCGTGGTCGAGCGCCTGAAGGGCTCGCTGGACGTCGACTCAGAATTCGGTCAGGGGACCAGGTTCCGCCTCACGATCCCCCTCACGCTCGCGATCATCCGCGCGCTGCTGCTCCGCGTGAGCGGACAGACGTTCGCCCTGCCGACGGCATCGGTGGAAGAGACTGCTCGCGTGGAGCCCTCGGAGATCATCAAGGTCGAGGGTCACGAAGTCATCAGGCGGCAGCGTCGCACGATCCCGCTTGTGCCTCTCCGCGACATCCTCGGGCTCGACGCCATCGAGCAGGATTCCGAGAGCGGAAAGATCCCCGTCGCCACGCTCGCGTTCTCCGGACACCGGCTGGGTCTCATCGTCGATGCCTTCGTCGGCGAGCAGCAGATCGTCATCAAGACCCTCGGCACTCATCTGAAGCGCGTCGACAACGTCGCCGGTGTCACCATCCTCGGCGCGGGCGAGGTCGTGCCGATCCTGAACGTGCCCGACCTGATGACCAACGGGCGTCAGCTCACAGGGGCCCGCATGCGCCGGACCGGGCAGGTCAAGGAGAAGCAGGCCGGGCCCAGCAAGATCCTCATCTGCGAGGACTCGTTCACCACGCGGGAGCTCGAGCGCTCGATCTTCGAGGCGGCGGGCTACGACGTCGAGACCGCGACCGACGGCGCGATGGGTCTCGCGCGACTGCGTGAGGGGCTCAACCCCGATGCGGTCGTCACCGACGTGCAGATGCCGAACATGACCGGATTCGAGCTCACCAAGGCCATCAAGTCGGATGAGACGCTGGCGCACATCCCGGTGATCATCGTGACCTCGCTCGAGCGCGAGGAAGAGAAGGCCGAGGGTATCAACGCTGGCGCGGACGCGTACATCACCAAGTCCGTGTTCAATCAGGACACGCTGCTGGAGACGGTCGAGCGGCTCATTCGATGATCGTAGGGGGGCACGTGGCAGACAGGGCCGAGGGGGAGCCGATACGGGTCGTCGTCGCTGACGATTCGCCGGTGGCGCGGGAGATGCTCACACAGATACTCGCGAGCGATCCGGGCATCGAGGTCATCGGGACCGCGGTCAACGGCGAGGAGGCGGTCGAGGCGGTGTCACGCCTCCGTCCGGACCTCGTCACGATGGACATCCATATGCCCAAGATGGACGGGCTCGAGGCCACCGAACGCATCATGGCGTACACGCCGACCCCGATCCTGGTGGTCTCCTCATCGGTGTACGGCGAGGGGATGGGGCGGGCGTTCGATGCGCTTGCGATAGGTGCGCTGGAGGTCATCAAGAAGCCCGAGCCCAAAGACTGGGCGGCGCTCGACAGCATCGCGCGGGAGATCATCCGTACGGTGAAGATCCTCTCCCGGGTCAAGGTGATCACACACATCCGTGGGAGACGCTCCGCGCTCCACGGTGGCCAGCCGCCCCAGCGTCTCGCCCGTGAGCGGAGCAGCCGGGTGGGCGTCATCGCGATCGGTTCTTCCACGGGCGGCCCCACGGCGCTCTTGAACGTCCTCGCCCGGCTGCCGCAGGACCTGCATGTGCCGGTGGTCGTGGCCCAGCACATTGCCGAGGGATTCGTGCCCGGTCTTGCGTCGTGGCTCGATTCCGGCTCGAAGATCAGCGTGGTCCCCGCGGCCGAAGGCGATGTGATGCGTCCCGGTGTCGCCTACATGGCCACGACGGGCAGCAACATGGAGGTGGACGGGATGACGCTCCGGTTCACCAAGCCCAAGGCGGGACAGCTCTACATCCCGTCGGCCGACACGCTGTTCGAGTCGGTGGCGACGAGCTTCCACGGCCGCGCCATCGGCGTACTGCTGACGGGGATGGGCGCCGACGGGGCGGTGGGGCTCAAGGCCCTCCATGACCGCGGGGCCAGGACGATCTGCCAGGACGAGCTTTCCAGCACGGTGTGGGGCATGCCGAAGGCCGCCATCGACATCGGCGCCGCGGACATGGTCCTGCCCGTGCACGAGATCGCCGGAGCCATCGAGGAGATCATGGCGGGTGCCTGAGTCAGCCGGCACGCCTATACTCGGTACCATGCGAGAGCGTCCCATCGGCATATTCGACTCCGGTCTTGGCGGCCTCACGGTCGCCGGAGAGATCATGCGCGCCCTTCCGGGCGAGAGCATCGTGTACCTCGGCGATACCGCGCGCTGCCCGTACGGACCACGGCCGCAGCACGACGTACGCGAGTTCGTGCTGCAGATCGGTCGATGGCTCACGCTGCGCGACGTCAAGCTGATCGTCGTGGCGTGCAACACCGCCACTGCGGCCGGGCTGGCGCTGGCGCAGCGCGTGTTCGATGTCCCGGTGGTGGGCGTGGTGGAGCCGGGCGCACGGGCCGCCGTCAAGGCGACCGTCAATCGCCGGGTGGGCGTCATCGGCACGGTGGGCACCATCGAGTCGGGCGCGTACAGTACCGCCGTGCGTGCGCTTGACGCAGGCGTCACGGTGTTCTCAACGGCCGCGCCGCGCTTCGTCGACCTTGTGGAGCAGGGGCTTCGCCTCGGCGACGACTCCCTCGAGGAGTGGCTGGCCCGGACGGGCGACGTCTACATCCGCTCGTCGTTCTACGAGATGGCGCGTGACTACCTCGACCCGCTCAAGCGCAGCGGCGTGGACACGCTGGTGCTGGGATGCACGCACTACCCGCTGCTGCAGGCGCCGATCCAGCAGGTGATGGGCCCGAGGGTGCGGTTGATATCCTCCGCCGAGGAGACGGCTCGCGAGGTGTCCGATGCGCTGATCGCGCGCGGTCATCTCGCCGACGGCACGGACCGCACCGAGCTGTTCGCCACCACCGGGGATGCCGCCGAGTTCGCCGGGCTCGGCGCCCGCATCCTCGGCCGCCAGCCCGAACGGGTGGAGCACGTGACACAGACCGAGCTCGAGGCGCTCCTCGACAGCGAGCTTGCCGACGCGCTCTCGGAGTATGAAGAGGGGATCGCGTGAGGCTCACGATCCTCGGTAGCGGCGCGTCATACCCCGCGCCCGGGCGCGCGTGCGCCGGGCACCTTGTGCAGGCGGGATCGACCTCGGTCCTCATGGACTGCGGCAACGGCGTGTTGTCGAACCTCGGGCGGGTCATCGACCCGGTCACGCTCGACGCGGTCATCATCTCCCATGGTCACATCGACCATTTCGCTGACGTGTTCGCACTGCAGGCGGCGTTGCGGTACGCGCCCGCCGGTCCCGTCTCCCCGGTGCCGCTGTGGCTTCCAGACGGCCTGTTCGGCCGGATGCAGGCGCTCCTGGGTGAGAGGGGCGCACGCGAGCTCGACGAAGCGTTCCTGGTCCACGAGGTGGGTCCCGGCAGCGTCATCGGCATCGGCGAGCTGTCGATCGAATCGCACCCGGTGGAGCACGCAGTGGGGGCGTGCGCATTCATGATCGAGGGCGATGGTTCGCGGCTGTGCTACACGGGTGACACGCGCCTCGGGGACGCCGTCCGCCGGGCGGCCAAGGGTGCCGGCACGATCCTCGCCGACGCGACGCTGCCCGCGGAGTTCGCCGGCCGCGCCCCGCACATGACGCCAGCTGAGGCCGGTGTGCTTGCCGCCGATGCGGGGGCGAGCACGCTCGTGCTCACCCACCTGTGGCCCACGATCGACCGCGACCAGGCGCTTGCTGAGGCGCGCTCGCACTTCGGCGGCCGTGTTATCGTGGCAGACGAGCTCACCGCTCTCGACATCGACTGAGGAGGAGGCCGCCTGTGGGCCGAACGTCCGGCCGCGCGAACGACGCGCTGCGACCCATCACCATCACCCGCCGCTACCTGCGGCATGCACACGGTTCATGCTTGTTCGAGCTAGGCGACACGAAGGTGCTCTGTGCCGCTACGTTCGCGGACTCGGCGCCCGGCTGGCGGCGGGGTAGCGGTCTGGGGTGGGTCACCGCGGAGTACTCGCTGCTGCCGGCGTCCACACACACCCGCAGTCGTCGGGAGGTCAGCATGGGTGCGCCGAGCGGGCGAACCCATGAGATCCAACGGCTGATCGGGCGGTCGCTCCGCACCGTGGTGGACATGCGTTCGATGGGCGGGGAGTGCACTCTCAATCTCGACTGTGACGTGATCCAGGCGGACGGGGGCACCCGTACCGCAGCCATCACCGGCGCGTACATCGCGATGATGGACGCGTTCGCCACGTGGCGCGAGGCCGGGCGCATCTCCGATATCCCCGTGCTCGACAACGTGGCGGCGACCTCGGTGGGCGTGGTGGACGGCGTGGCCCGTCTCGACCTCGACTACAGCGAGGACAGCATCGCCGAGGTCGACATGAACGTCGTGTGCGATGGCAAGGGCCGCTTCATCGAGGTGCAGGGCACCGGCGAGCGCACACCGTTCGACCGTGCGCGTCTTGATGCGCTGCTCGACCTGGCCGCCCTTGGCACGGAGAGGCTTGTCGCGATACAACGCGAGGTCGTCGCGGGCGATATCGAGGTCTACCGGGATGGTGCCTGAGATGCGCCGGATCATCGTGGCCACGGGGAACCGGGGCAAACTCGAGGAGATCCGCTCCGCGCTCGACTTCCCCGGATGGGAATTCGTGACGGCGGCCGATCTTGGTGCCGACACGCTCGAGGTCGAGGAGACGGGCGAGACGTTCCTCGATAACGCGCGCCTGAAGGCGCACGCCTACCACGAAGCGTTCGGTCTGGCCGCGCTCGCCGATGACAGCGGCCTTGAGGTCGACGAACTTGACGGCGAGCCCGGCGTGTACTCGTCGCGGTATGCCGGCGAGACCGCGACCGACGCCGACAATAACGAGAAGCTGCTCACCGCGCTCGCCGACGTGCCCCGCGAGCGTAGGGCCGCGCGTTTCCGGAGCGTGATCGTGCTCGTGGCTGAAGACGGCACCGAGACCGTCGCTGACGGCGCGTGCGAGGGCTCCATCGCGTTCGAGCCGCGCGGCGCCGGCGGCTTCGGGTACGACCCGCTCTTCCTGCCCGAAGCGGCACCCGGTCGCTCCATGGCCGAGCTCGACCTTGCGGGCAAGAACGCCATCAGCCACCGCGGCGCCGCCCTGCGGACGCTGCACGCGAAGCTGGAGGCGTAGTCAGCGGTAGGCCCGCGCCCTGTCGAGGTCGCTCGCTTGTCGGTCCCGGACGGTGATTTGCCCGCGGCGGCACTCGCCCCTATACTGGTCGATGCTCTCGAGCGTGAGGCCCGCGAGGGTCATGCCCGGGACCAGGTCGGGCTGTAGCGCAGCTTGGTAGCGCATCTGCTTTGGGAGCAGAGGGTCGCAGGTTCGAATCCTGTCAGCCCGACCATTTTGTGCGGCGGTAGTTCAATTGGTAGAGCATCAGCCTTCCAAGCTGATTGTTGCGGGTTCGAGTCCCGTCCGCCGCTCCAGAGTCGACCTCGGTGCGCACGTGAAGCACCGATTGACAACATAGAGCGCGCCAAGTACCGTTTGCACTCGGCACTTCGGAGGCGCTCGATACGCGCCCGTAGCTCAGCTGGATAGAGCGGGAGACTTCTAATCTCTAGGTCGGGGGTTCGAATCCCTCCGGGCGTGCCAAGCCACTCATGGTGGGTGTAGCTCAGTTGGTTAGAGCGCCGGACTGTGGCTCCGGAGGCCGCGGGTTCAAGTCCCGTTACCCACCCCAGAGACTTCTGCGGCGACCCGCCTCGTGCGGGTCGCTGTGTTATGCCGGGGCCTCCCTCGGCTACACTTGCAGGGGGAGCGCCCACCGCCTGGCGTGCGTCCCCGCAGCCGACCCGAGGAGCTCGAGATGCTCTCAGACATCGAGATCGCCCATGCCGCAACGGTGCGTCCCGCACGCGAGATCGCCGAGGAGATCGGCCTCGAGCCCGATGAGGTCGAGCCCAACGGGCGGCACAAGGCGAAGGTCACGCTCAAGGTCCTGGAGCGGCTGAAGGACCGCCCGAACGGCAAGTACGTGCTCGTCACGGCGATCACGCCCACCCCGCTCGGCGAGGGGAAGACGCTCACGTCAGTGGGCCTCGGCCAGGCGCTCCGCGCTACGGGCCGCCCGGCGTTCACCTGTATCCGGCAACCGTCGCTGGGCCCTGTCTTCGGCATCAAAGGCGGCGCCGCGGGTGGCGGCTACTCGCAGGTCGTGCCGATGGAGGACATCAACCTTCACCTCACGGGCGACGTCCACGCCATCACGGCCGCGCACAACCTGTGTGCCGCGTTCATCGACAACCACATCTTCCATGGCAATGAACTCGACATCGACCCGCACGCGATCACCTGGCCGCGCGTGCTGGATATCTCCGACCGTTCGCTCCGAAACGTGGTGATCGGGCTTGGCGGGCGCGCGGACGGCGACCCGCGCCAGACGAACTTCGAGATCACGGTCGCAAGCGAGCTCATGGCGATCCTTGCGCTCGCCGAGGACCTCCAGGACCTTCGTGCACGCATCGGACGCGTGATCGTGGCCCGCACGCACGACGGCGCCCCCGTCACCGCCGAGGACCTCAAGGTCGCGGGTGCGATGACCGTGCTGATGAAGGAGACCATCAAGCCCAACCTCATGCAGGACCTCGAAGGCGGACCGGTCTTCGTGCACGCGGGACCGTTCGCCAACATCGCCCACGGCAACAGCTCGATCGTAGCCGACCGCATCGCTCTCAAGCTGGCCGAGTATGTGGTCACCGAGGCGGGCTTCGGCGCCGATATGGGCGCCGAGAAGTTCGTGAACATCAAGTGCCGCGAGTCGGGCCTCGCGCCAGACGCGGCGGTGCTCGTGTGCACGGTGCGCGCGCTCAAGGCCCATTCCGGCCGCTTCGAGGTGAAACCGGGCCGCCCGCTCGACCCGGCCATGATGGCCGAGGACCTCGGGGCGCTCGAGGCGGGCATGCCCAACCTCTTGCGGCAGATCGAGAACGTCCGTTCTTTCGGCATCCCGGTGGTCGTCGCCATCAACGAGTTCCCCACCGACACCCCCGCCGAGCACGCGCTCATCATGGAGCACGCCCGTGCGGCGGGCGCGCACTCGGTCGTCTCGCACCGCCTGCACGCGGAGGGCGGTGCGGGCGGGATAGAGCTGGCCGAGGCCGTTGCCGCAGCGTGTGAGCAGCCCTCGGCGCTTCAGTTCACGTACTCCGAGAGCGTGCCGATGCGGGAGCGCATCGCCGCGATCGCCACACAGATCTACGGCGCGTCGGGTGTGGACTTCTCGTTCGAGGCATCGCGTTCGATGGAGCGCATCAGCGCGATGGGGCTGTGCGACCTGCCGGTGTGCATGGCGAAGACGCACCTCTCGCTCTCACATGACCCGAAGCTCAAAGGGGCGCCCACGGGGTGGCGCCTGCCCGTGCGCGACGTGCGCATCTCGGCTGGTGCCGGATTCGTGTACGTGCTCTGCGGCGACATCATGACGATGCCCGGCCTGCCGGGTCGTCCCGCCGGTGAACTCATCGATATCGATGCCGAGGGGAATGTGGTCGGCCTGTCGTAGGCGGACCGCCGGAGCGGATCACAGGAATGCATTTGCATTCATCGCGGGAGCGGTTACAATATGCGAGCGTTCGGGCCGTTAGCTCAGCTGGTAGAGCAGGGGACTCTTAATCCCAAGGTCATAGGTTCGATCCCTATACGGCCCACCATTCGCTATACCGAGGTCGGAGGCCTTCGCCTCCGACCTTTGCTATAGTTGTCGGGCATTTCGCGCGCGGGCGTGGCGGAACTGGCAGACGCGCTGGATTTAGGTTCCAGTGGGGAAACTCGTGGAGGTTCGAGTCCTCTCGCCCGCACCAGAAGCAGACGTCACGGAGCGTCGAGGACGCCTCGGAACGAAGATCGATCCTTTAGGAGGACCTTTGCAGACCAGCATTGAGCGTCTTGAAGAGGGCCGCGCCAAGATCACGGTGACGGTCCCGGCAGCCGATGTCGACGCGGCGATCGCGGCCGCATACGCGGCGGTCGGCGCGAAACTGCGCATCCCTGGCTTCCGTCCGGGCAAGGCGCCGCGCCCGGTGATCGACACCCACGTCGGCCGCGAGGCCGTGCTCGCTGACGCGCAGGAGGAGATCGTCTCCGACTCGTACGGCCGCGCTGTCTCCGAGCTCGATGTGCGCACCATCGGCCGCCCCGACGTGGGTGAGCTCGACATGATCGAGGCCGGAGCCGACTACACGTACGTGGCCGAGGTCCAGCTGCGTCCCACGTTCGAGCTGAGCGACGCGAAGACCTTCACGGTCACCGTTCCGGCCAAGCAGGCGACCGACCGTGAGGTCGACGCGCAGATCGAGCACGTCCGCGAGCGGTTCGCCACGCTCGAGGCGACAGAAGCCCCGGTCGGCGCTGACGATTTCGCCCTGATCTCGTTCGTCGGCACGGTCGACGGTGAGGCCTACGACGGCAACACCGTGGACAAGTACCTCTACGAACTCGGCCGCGGCATGATGCCGGAGGAGTTCGACGCCGCGCTGGTCGGGACCGCCCCCGGCGGTTCGGTCGTCGCCGAGTTCGAGATCCCCGACACGAGCTCCAACCCGGAGTTCGCCGGTAAGCAGGCACGGTTCGAGATCGAGGTGCACGAGGTCAAGACCAAGGTCCTGCCCGAGCTCGACGACGAGTTCGCGGCCCAGGCTGGCGGCTTCGACACGATGGACGAGTACCGCGCCGATGTCCGCGAGAAGCTCGACTCGGCGAAGATGGCCGCGCACGGCCGCGAGGTCGAGAACGCCGTCCTCGCCGAGCTGGCAGGACGTCTGGAGGGCGAAGTGCCCCAGGAGATGCTCGACTCACGTGCTAACTCGATGGCGCGTGAGTTCTTCGAGAGCCTCGAGGAGCGCGGTCTGTCACCGGCCGAGTACATGCAGGTGACGGGACTGACTCCCGAGCGGCTCGAGGAGGACCTGCGCGAGCAGGCCGATCGTCGCGTGCGCGAGGAGCTCGCGCTCGAGGCGCTGTTCATCGCACAGGGCATGGAGGTCTCCGACGCGGACCTGCGTGACGCCGTGAAGGAGATCGCCGGCGGTGACGCCGGGGCCGCCGAAGAGCTCAACGACGACCTCGCCCGCAACGGCGCGCTGCCGCTGGTGAAGGAACAGATCATGCATCGCAAGGCCCTCAAGTGGCTCATGGACAACGCCGAGGTCGTGGAGGATGAGCAGTCATGACGCACGCCACAGCGCTCAACAGCGCACTCGTGCCCATCGTCGTCGAGCAGACGTCACGTGGGGAGCGCAGCTTCGACATCTACTCACGGCTGCTGAACGAGCGGATCGTCTTCCTCGGCAGTGAGATCGACGACGTGATCGCGAACCTTGTGATCGCGCAGCTGCTCCACCTCGAGAGCGAGGACTCCGACAAGGACATCAGCCTCTACATCAACTCGCCCGGCGGATCGGTCACGGCCGGGCTCGCCATCTACGACACCATGCAGTACATCCGCTCGGATGTGAGCACCATCTGCATCGGCCAGTGCGCGTCGATGGCCGCCGTGCTGCTCGCCGCCGGCGCCGAGAACAAGCGGTTCGCGCTGCCCAACAGCCGGATCCTCATCCACCAGCCGTGGGGCGGCACGCAGGGCCAGGTCACGGACATCGAGATCCAGGCCAAGGAGATGCTGCGGATGCGCGAGACGCTTGATCGCATCCTGGCTACCCACACAGGTCAGTCGATCGAGAAGATCCACACCGACACCGAGCGCGACAACATCATGACCGCGGAGGAGGCCACGGCCTATGGCCTGGTCGATGCCGTCTTCACCAAGCGGTCGCCGAAGGAGAGCTGATAGCACGTATGCATCGTCACGACGACACACAGCGTCTGGAGTGCTCGTTCTGCGGCAAGCCGCAGCACCAGGTCCGCAAGCTTGTGGCTGGTCCGGGCGTGTACATCTGCGACGAGTGCATCGATCTGTGCAACGAGATCGTGGACGAGGAGCAGGTCGAAGAGGCCGGCATCGCGCTCGAGCATGAGGAGCTCCCCACGCCCAAAGAGATACTGGCCCGGCTCGACGACTATGTCGTCGGCCAGGACCTTGCGAAGAAGACGCTTGCGGTCGCCGTGTACAACCACTACAAGCGCATCCGCGCCGAGCCGCTGACCGAAGAAGACGTCGAGATCGCCAAGAGCAACATCATGCTGCTGGGGCCCACGGGTTGCGGCAAGACGCTCCTCGCGCAGACGCTTGCGCGCATCCTCAAGGTGCCGTTCGCGATCGCCGACGCCACCACCCTCACGGAAGCGGGCTACGTGGGCGAGGACGTCGAGAACATCTTGCTCAAGCTCATCACCGCGGCCGACTTCGATGTGGAGCGTGCCCAGGTCGGCATCATCTACATCGATGAGATCGACAAGATCGCCCGCAAGGCTGAGAACCTGTCGATCACGCGCGATGTGTCGGGCGAGGGTGTGCAGCAAGCGCTCCTCAAGATCGTCGAGGGCACCGAGGCGGCTGTCCCACCACAGGGTGGACGCAAGCACCCCCAGCAGGAGCTCATCCGCATCGACACGACCAACATCCTCTTCATCCTCGGCGGTGCGTTCGTGGGCCTCGAGAAGCTTATCGCCGACCGCATCGGCAAGAAGGGCGTCGGTTTCGGCGCCGAGATGCACGACCCGGACGAGCACGACACGGGTGCGTTGCTCGCGAAGGTGCTACCGGAGGACCTGCACCGTTTCGGCCTGATCCCCGAGTTCATCGGCCGGATCCCGGTCACTGCACACGTGGAGGAGCTCGACGAGGACGAACTGGTCAGGATCCTGACCGAGCCAAAGAACGCACTGGTGCGCCAGTACGGCAGGCTCTTCGAGATGGAGGGCGTCGAACTCGTCTTCACCGACGAGGCCCTGAAGGAGGTCGCGCGCCAGGCGATCTCGCGCCAGACGGGAGCCCGTGGCCTGCGCTCGATCCTCGAGTCGCTCCTGCTGGACACCATGTACGACCTGCCCGGCCGAAGCGACGTGGAGCGCGTCACGATCACCGATGAGGTGGTCAGGGGAGGGGCACAGCCTGTGCTCACCCTCGCCGGCGCCCGGGACGCCAGCGCGTAGCGGCCCCACGCTCGGCGATCCCGTCGCGAACACGACAGCGGGCCCCGCACGGGGCCCGCTGTCGTGTGTGCCTAGATGATGTCTAGCGTGAGGCGTCGATGATCTCCTCGGCACGTTCGACCTGGCTGGGGTAGAGGTCCTTGGGGATGGCAGGACGCCCAAGCGTCCTGAACACCATGTGGCGCGCACAGTGCACGTTGCTGCCACGGCAGTACCGTTGCTTGATGATCTCCGACATCGAGGGCATGTCCGCCATCTGATCGTTGAAGAACGGGCAGGTAGCCAGGCACTCGCAATCGGCCATAGGGGTCACGACCTTTCATCGGTGGACTCTAGAGAGTGTATCGCCAGTTCGTTCGCGGAAACGCATACGGGGCGGGGTATCGATTCGGGCGAACGGTCTCCTGCGGGCGACGAACGCGCGCCGAGCGCGTTGGAGAAATGTCGTAGAATCCTCACAGAACCCGTACCCGGAAGGATGTCCCAACTCCATGAGCCAACTCCCTTCAGCATACGACCCTGACGCCGTCGAACGCCCCGTGTTCCGGCGATGGGTGGATGGTGGTCACTTCGCGCAGGAGCCCGGGGGTGAGGCGCCGTTCACGGTCGTGATCCCGCCGCCCAACGTGACAGGTTCGCTGCACATGGGGCATGCGCTCAACAACACGATCCAGGACGTCGTGATCCGGCGCTCACGCATGACCGGTCGTCCGACCCGCTGGGTGGTCGGCACCGATCACGCGGGCATCGCCACGCAGAACAAGGTCGAGCAGAAGCTGGCCGGGCAGGGGCTTTCCCGTCACGACGTAGGTCGTGAGAAGTTCGTGGAGCTCTGCTGGGAGTGGCGGCGGGAGCATGGGAGCATCATCATCGAGCAGCTCAAGCGCATGGGGTGCAGCTGCGACTACGATGATGAGCACTTCACTATGGACGAGGGCTACCAGCGCGCGGTCCGCACGGTGTTCGTGGAGTGGTTCGAGCGCGGCCTGATCTACCGCGGCAAGCGCATCATCAACTGGTGCCCGCGCTGTTCCACCGCGCTCTCGGACATCGAGGTGGAGCACGAGGAGCTGGACAGCCACCTGTGGCACCTCCGCTATCCGCTGAAGGAGCCGGTGGGCGGCCGCGACCACGTGATCGTGGCCACCACGCGCCCGGAGACGATGCTGGGCGACACCTGCGTGGCCGTCCACCCGGACGACGAGCGCTACCGTGACCTCGTCGGCGCCACCATCGTGCTGCCGCTGCTGGGACGCGAGATCCCGATCGTGGCCGACGAGTACGTCGACCCCTCGTTCGGCACCGGTGCGGTGAAGGTGACCCCGGCGCACGACCCGAACGACTTCGAGATCGGTGAGCGCCACGGGCTTGAGAAGATCAACGTCCTCGCCGCCGATGCCACGATCACCGCCGAGGGTGGTCCCTATGAGGGCCTCGATCGCTACGAGGCGCGCACGCGCATCGTAGCGGACCTCGAGGCCGCCGGGCTGCTTGCGTCCATCGACGACCACGTCCACTCGGTCGGGCACTGCTACCGGTGCCATACGGTCGTGGAGCCCTGGCTCTCTGACCAGTGGTTCGTCGACATGAAGCCGCTCGCTGAGCCGGGCATCGAGTGCGTCCGTGACGGGCGTGTGGTGTTCCATCCGCAGCGGTGGGAGGGCGTGTACTACCACTGGATGGAGAACATCCGTGACTGGTGCATCAGCCGCCAGTTGTGGTGGGGTCATCGGATCCCGGTGTTCTACTGCGACGCGTGCGGGTGGCAGGGCGCGAGCATGGACGACCTCGAGTCGTGCCCGGAGTGCGGCGCCGGGGTCCGTCAGGACGAGGACGTGCTCGACACGTGGTTCAGCTCTCAGCTGTGGCCCTTCGCCACACTCGGCTGGCCCGACGAGACCCCCGAGCTCGACTTCTTCTATCCCACGACCGTTCTGTCCACGGCGCGCGACATCCTGTTCCTGTGGGTCGCCCGCATGATCATGAGCGGCCTGGACTTCATCGGCGATGTGCCCTATCGCGACGTCATCATCCACCCCACGGTCTTCAACGCCGAGGGCAAGCGCATGAGCAAGTCGCTCGGTACGGGCGTGGACCCGCTCGACCTGATGGCCCACTACGGTGCCGACGGCATGAGGTTCGGCCTCATGCTGCAGGTCACCGGCAATCAGGACATCAAGTTCGCCGAGGAGAAGCTCGCGTCCTCACGCAACTTCGCCAACAAGATCTGGAACGCGAGCAGGTTCGTGTTGATGAATGCGGGGGAGGACTTCGTGCCCGGGGCGCCCGGCGTGGAAACCGTCGCCGATGCCTGGATCCTGTCGCGTCTGGCCGACCTCGCCGCTCGCGTGGACGAGGGGCTGCTCTCCTACGAGTTCGGTGAGACGGCCCGCGCGCTGTACGACTTCTTCTGGAGTGAGTTCTGCGACTGGTACATCGAGCTCGCCAAGCCACGGCTGGCTGCGGGCGGGGAGTCCCGTCAGGCGGTGCTGCGAAACCTCGTCTTCATTCTCGACACGGCGCTCAGGCTCCTTCACCCGATGATGCCGTTCGTGACCGAGGAGATCTGGGGCAGACTGCCACTGGGTGACGCCCGTGACGCGGACTCGCTCATGATCGCCGGATGGCCGGATGCGGAGGGACTGGCACGCTTCCGCGATGAGAGCGCCGAACGCTCGGTGGGCATGCTGCAGGAGCTCGTCACCGCGGTGCGTGCCGTGCGGGCACGCTACTCGGTGTCACCCAAGACCAAGCTTCAGGTCTCGGTGAGGTCCCCTGAGGCCGAGGGGCAGGTCCTCGAGTCGATGGCCGATGACATCCGTGCGCTCGCGGGAATCGGGGCGTTCGTTGTCGCCCCCGATGCCATCAGGCCGGCACACGCGTCGGTGGTCGTGGCGGCGGGGAGCGAGGTCTACGTGTCGCTCGAAGGACTCGTCGACTTCGCGGCTGAACGCGCCCGGATCAGCACGGAGCTTGAACGCGCGGGGGGCGACCTCGCCAGACTCAAGAAGAAGTTGGCGAACGAGGGCTTCCTTATGAAAGCCGCACCTGACATAATCGAGAAAGACCGTACCCGCGCAGCCGAGTTGGCGGCGACCGTGTCGAAGCTTACTGGACAACTGGCCGACCTCGCGGAGTGACAGTGCCCACTGGCGATGCCGACTATGCATCGACGATCGAGCGCCTTCAGGGCGCGCTGCAGTTCGGGATCAATCCGTCACTCGATGGGATCCGTGAACTGACGGCGACGCTCGGGTGCCCTGAGCGGGAGTGCCGGTGCGTGCAGATCACCGGCACCAACGGCAAGACCTCGGTCACCCGCATGACCGGTGCGCTGCTCTCTGCCCACGGCTATCGCACCGGCGTGTACACGAGCCCGCATCTGGTGTCCTATACCGAGCGGATCGAGATCGATGGGGAGCCACTGTCGGAAGTCGACTTCGCCCGGGTGTTCGCCGATGTGTTCGACGCGGCCGCGCAGCTGGGGCGGGAGTTCACCGAGTTCGAGCTGCTCACCGCCGGGGCGCTCCATGCGTTCAGCCTTCACGGTGTGGAGTTCGCCTGTCTTGAGGTCGGCATGGGTGGCCGCTGGGACGCGACGAGCGTCGTCGATCCCATCGTCGCCGTCGTGACGGGCGTGGCGCTCGATCACACGGACAGACTCGGCGCCACGCGCGAGGAGATCGCGTTCGACAAGGCGCACATCATCACTGCGAACTCGATCCCCGTCATCGGCCCAGGGTGCATCGGCGTCGATCACATCTTCCTCGAGCGTGCGCTCTCGCTCGGTCATCCGAGGGTGTTCCGTGTCGGGATAGGCGACGACCCGGACATCACGTGGGACATCGTGCGGCGACCGAGGATGCCCGGCGGAGTCCTTACGCTCGACATCCACGGGCTGCGCGAGCACCGCGTGGGAGTCCATGCACCCGCATACCAGGCCGCGAACGTCGCGATCGCCATGGGTGCCGCAGGCGCCGCGCTGTTCGACGTGCTCGACCCCGAGGCCACCGACCGCATACTGCGCGCGATGACGTTCCCCGGCCGGTTTCACGCGTTGCGGCGCGAGCCGCCACTCGTGATCGACGGCGCGCACAACCCTGACGCGGCTGAGGTCCTCGCAGGTGCCATACACGACTCGTTCAGTGGCGGGCTTCCCGTGCTTGTGCTCGGCATACTCGCAGACAAAGACGCTGAGGGCATCGTGCGGGCGCTCGCCCCCGTGGGCTCCGCCTTCGTCGCGACCGAGAACGGTTCACCTCGGTGCATGCCGGCGGCCGAACTAGCCGATCTCATCGGTCGCATCACAGGGACTTCGGCTGCCGTGGCTCCCGATGTCGGGGATGCACTGCGGGTCGCTGACAGGCTTTCAAACGGACGCGGGGTCGTCGTCTCGGGCAGCCTGTACACCGCGGGCGCCGTCTACGCACTCGGCGCTGAGGCCGTCGGGTGACCTGGCCCCAACGGCAGCTGTCGGTCACGTGATCACCGCACGGCATCGGTGCGCTGGCATAGGGCGGTGTGGGGGACCCGTGTTCTGGTAGAATCCCGGTAGTCTTATCATGCCCCCTGGCGCGCCGCACCGCGGTCACCCGGGAGGTGTTCGAGTCACGCGAACCTAGACCCTGGAGGGGGACCGCATGGAAGCAGCTCTCGGAGAACTCCTTGCTCCGATCCAGCCGGCACTGAAGCTCACTACGAATCTGTGCTTGTTGTTCTTCGTCGTCTTCTCGATCGCGCTCGTCTTCTGGACGTGGCGCGACGCCGACCGTCGTGGCGTCATGCCCTGGTTCTGGGCGCTCGTGGTGCTGCTGTTCAACGTGTTCGGCTGGGCCATCTACATGGTGGTACGTCCCCCCGAGAGCGCCCTCGATGCGCGCGAGCGTGAGCTCGAGATCCGCGCCAAGGAGGTCGAACTCCTCAGGGAGGGCCAGACATGCCCCGCGTGTTTCCAGCCGGTGGAGGCCGACTTCCTTATCTGCCCGTCGTGCATGAAGAAGCTGCGCAAGGAGTGCATCAGCTGCGGCAAGGCTCTCAAGCTCGACTGGCAGGTGTGTCCGTACTGCAAGACCAAGCAGTGACCTTCTGTCCGCATCGCGGACCGCACGGTCGCTAAGAGGGAGCGTCGCTATGTCTGAGATCTCGATCACGCTGCCGGACGGCAGCGTCAAGCCGGTGTCCGCTGGGGCCAGCGTCGCCGATGTCGCGGCAGCAATCGGCCCCCGCCTCGCCGCCGCAGCCATCGCAGGGCGCATCGATGGCCGGCTGGTCGATCTGTCCACGGCCGTGGCCGATGGGGCGGAGGTGGCCATCGTGACCGAGCGTGATCCTGAGGCCCTCGAACTGCTCAGACACTCGGCTGCGCACGTGATGGCCGAGGCTGTGCTGGAGCTCTTCCCTGGCGCGCGCTTCGGCATCGGGCCGGCGATCGAAGACGGCTTCTACTACGACCTTGAGATCGGTCGGACCTTCGCGCCCGAGGATCTTGAAGCGATCGAGTCCAAGATGCGGGAGATCGTCTCCGCCGAGCAGTCCTTCGGCCGGCAGGTCCTCACCCGCGCGGACGCCGAGAAGGCCTTTGCCGACCAGCCGTACAAGCTCGAGCTGATCCGTGAGCTGCCGGAGGACGCCGAGATATCCACCTACGCGTCGGGCCCGTTCACGGATCTGTGCCGCGGCCCGCATCTTCCGCACAGCGGTTGGGTGAAGGCGTTCAAGCTCATGAAGGTCGCCGGAGCCTACTGGCGCGGCGATTCCGACCGCCCGATGCTCCAGCGCATCTACGGCACCGCATGGTTCTCGGAGAAGGACCTCGAGGCGTACCTGACCCGCCAGGAGGAGGCCGAGAAGCGCGATCATCGCAGACTCGGCAAGGAGCTCGACCTGTTCCACTTCGATGAGCTCGCGGGCAGCGGACTCGTGCTCTATCACCCCAAAGGTGCCCGTGTCTTCCACGAGCTCGTGGAGTGGCTCTCGGCCGACCTGTACGAGCGCGGCTACGTGGAGATCCGCACGCCGCACATCTACAAGGCCGACGTATGGAAGACGAGCGGTCACTGGGACTACTACCAGGACAACATGTTTCCCCTGCAGGTCGACGAAGGGGAGGGCAAGGAGCCGACCGATTATGCGGTCAAGCCGATGAACTGCCCCGGCGCGCTCCTCGTGTACCGCGACAGCGTGCGGTCGTACCGCGACCTGCCGATGCGCCTGTTCGAGTTCGGCACCGTGTACCGCAACGAGAAGAGCGGCGTGGTGCACGGACTCATGCGTGCGCGCGGCTTCACTCAGGACGACGCGCACATCTTCTGCACCGGTGAGCAGATCATCCCCGAGGTCAAGGCGATGCTCGACATCGTCAAGTACATCATGGACACGTTCGACTTCGAGTACTCCGCCGAGGTCTCTACGCGTCCGGAGAAGTCGGTCGGTCGCGATGAGGACTGGGAGCTCGCCACGCGCGCGCTGATGTCCGCGCTCGATGAGTGGGGCCTGCCGTACCAGATCAACGAGGGCGACGGCGCGTTCTACGGGCCCAAGATCGACATCAAGGTCAAGGACGCGATCGGCCGCATCTGGCAGCTCTCCACCATCCAGGTGGACTTCAACAACCCGGAGCGGTTCGGCATCACCTATCGCACCGCGGAGAACACCGAGGAGCAGCCGTTCATGCTGCATCGCGCGATCTTCGGCTCGATGGAGCGGTTCCTCGGCATCCTGATCGAGCACACCGCCGGTGCGTTCCCCACATGGCTTGCGCCGGTGCAGGCGGTCATCATCCCGATCGCGGATCGGCACCTCGAGCACTGTGAGTCGGTACGGACGCGCCTGGCCAAGGCCGGCGTGCGCGCCGACGTCTACGCCGACAACGAGCCGATGCGCGTGAAGATCGCCAAGGCGCAGCAGCAGAAGGTGCCGTACATGCTTGTAGTGGGCGACAAGGAGATCGAGGCCGACACCGTGGGCGTGCGGGAGCGCACGGCCGGCGACATCGGCGCCATGGGCGTTGACGAGTTCGCGGCCCGGGTGGCTTCCGAGAGGCCATAGCGGGTCCAGCGGCGGCTGTATCGGTCGTAGCGACGCGGGGACCTCAGACCGCCGGCGGGCGTCCGCCGGTGAGCGCGCGCTCAACGCCGCCGAGCAGCGCGTCGAGCACCAGCGCGAGGCCGGCGGCCAGAAGCGCTCCTTCGAGGGTCACGGCGGGCGCGAGGTTCACGAGCCCGTTGATGATCGGCGCGCCGAAGCCTCCGGCGCCGGCGATGGCGCCGATCGTCGCCGTGGCCACGTTCACGACGACTGAGACACGGATGCCCGCCACGATCACCGGTGCGGCGAGCGGCAGCTCCACCCGCAGCAGCCGCTGCACCGGGCGCATGCCCACACCATCGGCGCTTTCCAGCACCTCGGGGGGCACGCCCTTGAGGCCGGCGACGGTGTTCCGGAGCACCGGGAGGATGCCGTAGAGCGCGAGGGCGACAACGGTCGGTCGAAGCCCGAACCCGAGGAGCGGCACGGCCAGCGTGAAGACGGCTACAGGCGGGAACGTCTGGCCCAGGTTGGTGAGGTCGCTCACCACGTCGTGGAACGCAACGCCGGCGCGCCGCGTGATGAAGATGCCGAGCGCGAGTCCGACGGTGATCGAGATCGCGCTGGAGATCAGCACCAGCTCGAGATGCTGCACGACGAGGCCGAGCGGTGTGGCATCGGGGTACAGGATCCGGGTCTCGCCAGGGAACGCCGCAGCGAGCGCGGTATTCCATAGCGGTGTCGCGGCCGCCACGGAAAGGTAGGCGATGAGCGCCAGTATCGGCGCCACGATAGGCCTGAGCGCTCTCATGTGAGCGGCCGTTTGAATCGTTCCACGATCGACTCTACGCTCACGGTCCCGATGCGGGCACCGTGCTCGTCATGCACGTCGATCGCCGGCACGCCCAGCTCCAGGATACGTGCGAGCGCCTCGCGCAGCGACGCGGTGGAGCCGACCGAGCAGTCGCAGGCTCTGGCCAGCCCCGGGGGGTCGAGAGCCTCGGTCACCGGAGCGAGCGAGAGGCGCTTGAGTGCCCGCTCGGCGCCCACGAACGATGCGACGAACGCATCCGCCGGATATGCGAGCACGCGCTCGGGCGTGTCTTGCTGCACGAGCATCCCGTCACGCATGACGACGATCCGGTCGCCGAGCGTCACCGCTTCGTCCATGTCGTGGGTCACGAACAGCACCGTCTTCTTCAGGCGGTCCTGGATCGCCCGGAACTCCGCATGGAGCCTGTCGCGTGTCAGCGGATCGACCGCGCCGAACGGTTCGTCCATCAGCAGCACGGGCGGGTCTGCCGCGAGCGCCCGTGCCACGCCCACACGCTGGGCCTCTCCGCCGGAGAGTTCGTGCGGGTACTTGCGGCCGTATCCACCCGGCTCCAGGCCGACAAGCTCGAGCAGCTCGGCGGTGCGCTCCGTGACGCGCTCTCGCTCCCACCCAAGCAGCCCCGGCACCACCGCGACGTTCTGCGCGACCGTCCAGTGGGGGAACAGCCCCACGCCCTGGATGGCATAGCCGATATGGCGGCGCAGCTGCTCGGGCCGGTACTCGCGGACATCGCGCCCGTCGATCGTGATGGTGCCCGCGTCCGGCTCCACGAGGCGGTTCACCATCCGCATGGTCGTCGACTTCCCGCAGCCGCTCGGCCCGATCAGGACCACCACCTCGCCTGCGGGGACGTCGAAGGACAGGTCGCGCACGGCAGCAGCTCCGGCGCCTTCGTACGACTTGCTCACGTTCCGGATCGAGATCATCGGGGCGCTCCTTCGCGTCCTCGGAGGTGTCGTGGCGAGACGAGCCCCTGCAACGCGCGCAGGATCCCGTCGAGGGCGAGTGCGAGCAGGACGAGTGCCACGGACCCGAGCAGGATGAGGTCCATGGCCTGCTGCGAAAGGCCGCCGAACACGAAGAGCCCGAGCGTGCCTGCCGCAACGAACGCGCCGAGCGTCGCGTTGCCGAGCGTCTGCACCGCCGCCGTCCGCATGCCGCCGAAGATGACCGGCATCGCGAGCGGGAAGCGCACGCGACGCATCACCTGCCACTCGGTCATTCCCATGCCGAGCCCGGCATCCACCGCGGCAGCCGGCACCGACGCGAGACCCGCGTACGTGTTCCGCACGATCGCCAGCAGCGCGTACAGCGTGAGCGCGGTGATCACGGGTGCCCATCCAAGACCGCCAACGCCGAGGCGTCCGAACAGGGGTATGTTCGAGCCGAGCCATGAGAGTGGTGCGAACAGCAGTCCCACCATCGCAAGGCCCGGGATCGTCTGGAAGATGTTCGCCACAGCGAAGACGGGGTCTCGGAGGCGTGGTCGCTGGAACGCGAGCACTCCGAGGGCAGTGCCGAGCACGAGCGCGACAGTCACCGCGATGCCCGCGAACCGCAGCTGCGCGGCGACCTCGGCCCAGAAGCGGTCCGACTGGTTCGCGTACTCCCGCATGATGGCGAGGCCATCGAGCGTCCCTGTCGCCAGCATCACCGCGATACCAAGGGGAGCGGCAAGCGAGAGGATCGCCCGTGCGAGACGAGGGAGGCCATCCTCTCGTCTCGACGCGAGCACGAGGGAATAGGCGATGGCGATGCACGCCCAGGCCCCGGTGCCGAGTGAGACCCGGGCGTAGGGGGTCGAGGGGTCGGTGAGGCGGGCGACGGCAGCCGCCGACAAGGCGACGGTGCCGAGCAGCGCAAGCGTCCCCAGAACACCCCGGAGCGCGGCTGCCGGTATCCGCGGCATGCCACCGAGCGAGGCCACGGCCACGGCCAGCCACACGGCCAGCAGGGCCACAAGCCCCCATGGGCCGAGTGCGTCCAGGGCCGACAGCGATTCGCCCGTCTGGATGCGGCTCGAGCGGAGCGTCGCGAAGGGGAGCAGTGTCACGGCGGCGAGCCCGAGTATCGCCGCCGTCAGGCCGACAGTATGCGCGCGCGTGCGTTCGGGCACCCGATCTCCTCGACCTCGCGGGGTGTCAGTGGGTCACTCGATGAATCTGCCGCTTTCGAGGAAGTCACGTGCGACGTCGTCGGCGGCCTCACCGTTCACCTGGATGCGAGCGTTGAGCTGCTGCAACTCCTCGAGGCCGAGCGACTCCATCACCGGCTTCAGGATGTCCGCGATCTCGGGGTGTGCATCGAGCACGGCTTTGCGCACGATGGGCGTTGGCCAGTACACGATCTGGGCCCCGAGGTCGTCCTCGAGGATGACCAGGCCGAGATCGGCGAGCGCCCCGTCGGTGCCATACGCCATGCCGAAGTTCACACCGTCCGTCCCGTCGGCGACCGCCTTCTCGGTGGCGGCGGTGTTGCCGCCGGCAAGGCGCACCTTCTGCTCTTCTGTGAGCGTGTAGCCGTAGACCTGCTCGAACTCGGGATTGCCCGCGCTGGTGAAGAACTCGTCGCTGGCGGCGAGCTTCACCGGCTTGCCGGCGTTCACGTACGCGGCGAAGTCCGACATCGTGACCAGACCCTCATCGGCCGCGAACTGCTCGGTCACGGCGATGGCCCACGTGTTGTTGGCGCGAGCGGGCTCGAGCCACGCGATGTCGTTGGCTTCCAGGTCCAGTCGAGCCGTGGTCTCGTAGCCGGTCTCGCCGACGTTGTAGCCGGCCTTCTCATCATCGGTGAGCTCATCGAGGAAGAACCAGTAGCCGTTGCCGGAGTACTCCGGGTACAGGTCGATCTCGCCGGCGATGATCGCCTTGCGTACGACCTCGGTCGTACCCGTCTGGCTCTTGTCCTCCACCGTGTACCCGGCGTCTTCGAGGGCGAGCTTCACGATCGATGAGACGAGTTCGCCTTCGGTGTCGATCTTCGAGCCGATGATGATGGTGCCCTTGGATGGCCGGTCTGCACCCGGATCCTCGGCAGCGTCCGAACACGCGGTGAGGGCGGTGATGAGGGCGATGGCGACGCATGCGACCATGGCGCGCCTGACGTTCGAGATCATGAGATCCTCCTCACCCGGGGTACGAGGCCGACGCCCGGCCCGCACCTCTGTCCATTACCGTAAGGATACCCATAGGAGCCGCTGCCACTTCGCATCATCGCGGTGAAGCGCCGCTCACAGGGAACACTCTAGGGGAACCAGAGCGCGAACGTTCGGCGATACACGTCCGAAGGAGACCTCGTGGAGCATTTCGACGTCATCGTGATCGGCACCGGCGTGGCCGGGCAGACCGCCGCTGGTGAGCTAGCGGAGGCAGGGCTGTCGGTTGCCGTCACCGACGCACGGGAGTACGGCGGCACCTGCGCGCTGCGAGGATGCGAGCCGAAGAAGGTCCTGTTCACCGCTGCCGATGTGGTGGAGCGCGCACAACAGCAGTGCGGCAATGGCCTCGCGGGCGAGCTTGGGCTCGACTGGCCCGCGCTGATGACGTTCAAGCGGACGTTCACGGAGCCCGTGCCGGAGCGCATCGAGTCCTGGCTGGCCGGGATCGGTGTGGCGCCGCTGCACGGTCCCGCGCGGTTCGTGTCCGCCGACGTCATCGAGGTCGACGGGGTGCGCTACTCGGCGGACAGGTTCGTGGTGGCCCCCGGTGCGATTCCCCGGCCGCTGGACATACCGGGCGAGGAGCACGTGCTCGACAGCGAGGGGTTCATGGCGGCGGATCATGTCGGTGAGCGCGTGGTGTTCATCGGCGGCGGGTACGTGTCGTTCGAGTTCGCGCACATCGCGGCGACCGCCGGTGCGAAGGTGACGATCCTGCATCGCAGGCCGCGTGTCCTGGAGCCGTTCGATGCCGACCTCACGGAGATGCTCGTGCGTGCGTACAAGGGATCCGACATCGATGTGCTCACCGACGCCGCGGTCACGGAGGTGAGAAGCGACGACGGCGGGTTCAGCGTGGTGTGCGAGCAGGGGCTGGAGGTCTCGGCCGACACGGTCGTGCACGGTGCCGGCCGCGTCCCGGCTCTCGCGGGCCTCGACCTCGACGCGGCCGGTGTGGCGTTTGGACCCCGCGGGATCGAAGTCGACACCAGGATGCGGAGCGCCACCAACCCGCGCGTGTACGCGGCGGGCGATGCCGCCGCGTCGGGCGCACCACTCACGCCGGTGGCGACCGCTCAGGCGCGGGTGGCGGTGGCCGACATCCTCGAGCCTGGCTCGCGGGAGTTCGCTCCCTCGGCCATCCCCAGCGTGGTGTTCTCCGATCCGGTGCTCGCCTCCGTCGGCATGACCGAGGAGCAGGCGCGCGAGCGGGGTATCGATGTGGAGGCGAAGCTCACGGACACCAGCGGATGGGCCGCATCACGGCGCATCGGTGAGCGGGTCTCGGGAGCCAAGATCCTCGTGGAGCGCGGGACCGGCAGGATCGTGGGCGCGCACCTGCTTGGACACACGGCGGGCGAGATCATCAACGTCTTCGCCCTGGCCATGGCGTGCGGCCAGACCGCCGA
>Ga0209066_10001434_pt1 | contig 31566 bp, 30 predicted proteins | sample All_14_2_FD_187198 | JGI IMG/M metagenome (GOLD analysis project Ga0209066, IMG submission 187198) | Freshwater microbial communities in response to fracking from Pennsylvania, USA - Allegheny Zone_MetaG_DW_15 (SPAdes) (version 2) ... | reverse complement strand
CGGCATCACCATGGTCGTGTTCCGCAACTATCAGTGGGGTGCGGAAAAGCGCAACACGACGCTGTGGTATGACAACAACTTCGTCGGCACCGAGCTGGACGTCAATCTGAGCTATGCCAAGCTGGCAGAAGCCTGTGGCTTCAAGGGCGTGGTCGCCCGCACCCAGGCTGAACTGACCGCTGCGATCGCGGAATCCTGCAAGGCGCAGAAGGATCGGGTCATCACTTTCATCGAGGTGATCCTGAACCAGGAGCTGGGCGAGCCCTTCCGCCGCGACGCCATGAAGAAGCCCGTCCGCGTGGCCGGCATCGACCGGGCCGATATGCGTCCGCAGCAGGTTTCGTAAATCGGGGGAGGCGGGCGAGGCCGGTTAGGGCCGGGCATCGCCCGCTTCAGCCGCCCGATTGCGGCACCAGACGGCCCTGACCCGCTCTAAATTCGTTGGACCTTCCTGACGAAAAACTGGCCGCGAATGGGCAATCCCCACTCGCGGCCATTCTTTTTCATCTGAAGGCAGGATCAGTCGATCTTGGCGCGGAAGGACGAATGGCAAGTGCCGCAGCCGGTCTTGCCCAGCGAGGCGAAGGCCGCCTGCATGGTGGCCTGATCGCCGCCGGAAATGGCGGTCTTCATGGCCGTCGCCTGTTCGGTGAAGGTTCCTATGGCCGCCTTGAACTTGGCCGGGTCCGACCAGATCTCGGGCTTTGCGCCGGTCTTGGGTTCGGTCACGCTGTCCATGCCCGACCCGGCCGGGAACTTCGTCTCCAGCGTGGCGGCAATACCCAGCACCGTGTCGATGGCGGCCAGGGCGGCGGCTTGGTCGCTGGCATCGCCCTTGGCATAGGCGTTGATGGTGCGCAGTTGGCCGCCCATGGTCTTCATGGCCTGTTGGCGGTCCTGGACCACCGTGGCCGCATCGGTTGCCGCGAATGCATCCCGGCTGCCCTGCAACACCCAGGGAGATGCCGCGCCAATGGTAATGGCAAGCGCGGCCATGCCCAGCATCAGACGTATTTTCATCTCGTTATGTCTCCAACCTTGTCGAAAGTTGCCCATGAAACGCGCGGTCCGGTTTCTTCCGCCTGACTGGTCCGGACGCAACGCGTCACGATCAGGACAATCCACGGGGAATTTTTCATCCGCAACCATATGATCGATCACGAAAACGTTATATCCGTGCGACGGATGCGCGCTGGCCCGCAGCCTTTGGCCAACCTGCTTCGGCCCGCACCGCTTGAGCGCCAGCGAATTTATGCTACAAGCCCGAACCACTGGCGAACCGCCGAGATTGAGGACGAGATGAGCGATATCAGGAATATTTGTGTCTATTGCGGGTCTTCCGGTCGGGTAGACGAAGCCTTCAAGACGGCCGCGGTCGAGTTTGGCCGGCTGATGGCAGAGGATGGCGTCGGTCTGGTCTATGGCGGCGGCCGCGTTGGCCTGATGGGGCTCCTGGCCGATTCCGTGGCGGGCAATGGCGCGCCGGTGCTGGGCGTGATTCCGCATTTCCTGGATCAGTTGGAGGTCGCCAATCCGAACTGTACCGAGCTGATCCGCACCGATACCATGCATGCCCGTAAGACCGTGATGGCGGAACGTTCGGACGCTTTCGTCGTGTTGCCGGGTGGCTTCGGCACGCTGGACGAGGCTTTTGAGATTCTGACCTGGCGTCAGTTGAAGCTGCATTCCAAACCGGTGGTGATCGTCAATGTCGGGGGCTACTGGGATCCGCTGATCGCGCTGGTCGACCGCATGATCGAAAGCGGCTTCGCGCGCGAGGAGAACCGGACCCTGTTCCGGGTGGTCGACCGGGTGGAAGACGTGCTGCCCGCGCTGCGCGAAGCGCCGGAGCCGCAGTTGGATGTCCGTGCCAAATGGCTGTGAGCGACGGATCGCCGATCCGCTGACGTTTGCGTGATGGGTGTCCTGCGACCCGGGGTCCGGCCTTGCCTGGGCCAGGGGAAGGCTGGCACTCTTGCGCGAACTGACATCGGATGATCGGCAGGGAGTTTTGCAACATGGCAGTGGGCGCGGCTAAGTCATCCCGGCAGGTCTGGGATATCGGCGTGCGGATCTTTCACTGGCTGCTCGCGATCTGTTTCCTGATCGCCTGGCAGTCGGCGGAGCAGGACAATTTCTTCGTCCACAGGATCGCGGGCTATACCATCCTGACCCTGATCCTGTTCCGCATCGGCTGGGGCATCTGGGGTGGGGAAACCGCCCGCTTCGTCCAGTTCGTGCGCGGGCCCGGCGCGGTGTTCGGTTATCTGAAATCCCTTCCCGCGCGTAAGCCCAGCCATTGGCTTGGACATAACCCGCTGGGCGCGCTGGCGGTGCTGGCCCTGATCGGGCTGATGCTGGCCCAGGTCGGCACCGGGCTGTTTGCCATCGACACCGATTTCGTCAAGGAAGGCCCGCTCTCGGCCAATATCAGCTACGACGCGGCGCGCCAATCGGCGGAACTGCATGAAGCGATCTTCAATCTTTTGATGACCGTCGTGATCGTGCACATCCTCGCCGTCTTCTTCTATCTGGTCTGGAAGAAGGAAAACCTTATCGGCCCGATGCTTACCGGCAAGGCGGTGGGGAGTGGGGCTTCGGCCCGACCTGGATCGCCTGTGCTGTTCATCCTCACGGCTGCGGGTGCGGCGGCGATGGTCTGGGCCATCGTCACCTTCGGCTGAAGGGGGGCGGGGTTTACGTCCCGACCACACGGTCCCGTGGTAGCTGGATGATGATCGCGGTGCCCTTGCCCACCACGCTTTCGATCTGCAGATCGCCACCATGCAGGGCGACCAGATTCTTGGCGAGCGGCAGGCCGAGCCCGGTTCCCTCAAATTCGCGCGACAGTGCGGAATCGACCTGGACGAAGGGGGCCAGGGCGCGCGGTATGTCTTCCTTCGCGATCCCGATGCCGGTATCGGTCACCCGGATGGTGAGCCCACCGCCATCGTGCCCCGGGTGGGCGCTGACCCGCACCGACCCGCCGCGCGGGGTGAACTTCACGGCATTGGACAACAGGTTCAGCAGCACCTGACGGAAGGCCCGTTCCTCGCCCAGCAGCACGACCGGCTGGGGCGGGAAATCCAGGTCGATGCGGATATCCTTGTCGCCGGCGCGCGACGACACCATGCGCGCCGCCGCCGCGGTGGCTGCCTGCAGGTCAAAGGGCTGTTCGGCAAGGACCCGCTGGCCCGATTCCGTCTTGGCGTAATCCAGAATGTCGTTGATCAGGGCCAGCAGATGGGTTCCGGAATCGTGGATGTCGACCACGAATTCCTTGTACTGGCTGACGCCCAGCGGGCCGAACAGTTCGTCGCGCAGCACCTCGGCAAAGCCGATGATGGCGTTCAGGGGGGTGCGCAGTTCATGCGTCACATTGGCCAGGAACTGCGACTTTGCGCGGTTGGCCAGTTCCGCCGCTTCTTTGGCGCGCTGCATCTCCGTTGAGCGTCTGCGTTCCTGCGTCATGTCGTTCAGGGTGGAAACGATGCGACCTTCGCCGGCCGGATGCAGCCGGACCTCGATCTCCCGACCATCGCCCAGATGCAGGGGGAAGGCGGCTCCGTCGGGGGCGGAAAAGGCTTCCATGCGCTCCGCCAGGAAGCTCTCGCTGTCCGGAACGATCAGAATGCCTTGCCGGACGCAGTAATCCAGGATGGAGCGTAGCGGCGTGCCGACCTTGGCCAGCCGGTGCGGCAGGTTGAACATCTGCTCGAACCGACGGTTCCAGACCGTCAGCCGCGCCAGGGAATCATAGACCGCGATGGCCTGGGCGGTGTTGTCGATGGTGGCGCGCAACAGGGCCGTTTGGCGCTCCAGCTCCTCTTCGCGCAGCAGCGTTTCCGTCAGATCGTTTTCCATCACCAGCACGGAACCATCGCTGGCCCGGTGGGCATGGAATTCGAAACGCCGATCGGCGATCCGGCGCGGCAGGCGGCTGCCATCGGCCTGGGTAAAGGCCCAGTCCAGATCATTCGACCATTCCGTCAGGCGGCCTGTGGATTCGCGGGCGAGGTCCAGCTCCGGCAGGGCCTCCAGCCAGGTGCCGAAGCTCATGCCCGGCCGGAACAACTCGCCCAGCACGGCATAGGTTTCCTTGGCAGCGCTATTGGCCAGGATCAGTTGCCCGCCCGCGTCGAACAGCATCAGATTGACCTCGATGGTCTCCACCGCGTCATTCAGGCGGATTTCCGCATCCGCCCGGGCCTGGGCCGCCGCCTCGCGCGCATGCAGTTCGGTCACGTCGCTGCGGATTCCGAAGGTCCAGCCGTCGGGGCTGCGATACTCCACCAGCCTGCGCCAGCTGCCGTCGCGCATCTGAATGTCTATGGGCTGTCCCGGATGGGCAAAGGCGGCCAGACGTCGGGCAACCCAGGCCTCCTCGCCCAGTTCCAGCGCGGTCAGGATGGTGCCGCTGCGCGCGGCGATGCGGGAAACCTCCTCCACCGTCCGGCCGAGCAGCGGTTCGGCGCTTTCATGCTCCACCAGGGCCAGGCTGACATCGTCGACCAGGCGCAGCCGGCCGGCGGGATCGAAGACGGTGATGCCCAACCCCATCCGCCGGATCGCGCGTCCCAGCGTCCGGTTCATATCCGCATCCGCGATGGATAGCCCGTCCGGATCATCCGCCTGGGACAGGTGCGGGGGCGGCATGGTCGGGTCGGGTCGTAGGGCCTGCCACAGCCCGGCCAGGGCTGCCAGCCCGGCGCCTGCAAGGCAGGTGCCTGCGGCCAAGGACAGCCCGCCATGACCCAAAACCAAGCCGGCCCCGCCAAGGCCAGCCCCGGCGAGTAGCGATACGGAACCCAAAAGCCGGATTCTGAGGCCCGACCCTGCCGCGCTGCCCCTCCTTCCGGCGTTGGCTGCCGTTTCCGTCACCCGCACTCCACGCTGATCGCCGTAGGGCGCACAGCCTAGCGCATTTTCCGGCATAGGGAAATCGGCTCCCCCGGACTGCTCACCGGCGGCTGGGCCGCCATAGGGTTCAGCCAGCGGGGGCTTGGCGGATGGGCGCATCACCGCGGCGACAGCGCCCTGAGCCGGGCCAGGGCTTCGGCCTGGCGTTGCTGCGATACCCCGCGCGGCGGCCAGGCGCCCAGCGAACCGCCCGCCACGACCATGCCAGCCTGTGCCACGGATTCCGATGTGCCGGCTTCGGCGGCCTCGGTCGAGGCGGTTTCCAGGGCGCGCTCCGCATCGACTTCTTTCGTGGCGGCATCGACCGGGGGCCGGCTGGGGCGGACATTGGGGTTGACGGTGACGCCCTTGATCCTGGGGGCGGTGGCGACCAGCGGCTTGCCGCGATCGGCGCTGCGCAGATCGTCCCAGATGTCATAGACCTTGGCGCGATAGGGGATGTGCCGCGCCTCGGTGGCGGAATGGTAGTGCTTCACCGCCTTGGTCCAGCTATGCAATTCCTGCCGCAGATCGACCAGAAAGGCGGTGGCATAGGCAACATTGTTCACCGGGTCCAGCGCGTCTTCCAGGCTGTCGAAATTGCCGCCATGATATTGCAGGTTCACCTGCATGCAGCCGACATCGATATTGCGCACGCCACGCTTCTGCAGGGCGCGGATATGGGTCAGCGCTTCGGACTTGGTGCTGAAATAGCGGCCCTGCCCCTCGGCCATCACCGTCCAGGGCCAGGGGAAGCGCTCGCCCGTGGCACGGTCGCCGCGCCCGGATTCGGCGATGGAAATGGCCAGCAGCAGATGCCGGGGAATGCCGCGCGCCTGTTCGGCCTGTTCGATCAGGGCCGGGCAGATCTCGCGCGCGGCAAAACCATGTGCGCCCTCGCCATTCGGCGTGGCCTGGGCGGCGGGGCCGGCCAGCAGCCACAGGGCAAACCCTGCGGCAAGGGCGCCGGCGGATCGCAATGCGGCGCGGATCGGCGGATGGAACATGCGCGCTACTCCTTCTCAGGAGCCTGGGCATGCAAACCGCTTGCCAGAGTATGCCTGGAGGCGGGGGCGGTGCCCGCCGTCACGCGGGCAGGGTTTCGCCCGCCGGCCCCAGCCCGCGCTGCATCAGCACCGTGTCGCGCCATTGCCCATGCTTCAGCCCCACATCGCGAAAGACGCCGACCAGCCGGAAGCCCTGCACCTCATGCAGCCGGATCGAGGCGCGATTGGCCGAATCGCCAATCACGGCGACCATCTGGCGGAAGCCGGCCGCCTCCGCCTGCTCGATCAGCGCGGCCAGCAGCAGTCGGCCCAGCCCCTTGCCGCGCGCGGCCTCGTCGACATAAACGGAATCCTCCAGCGTGAAGCGATAGGCCGAACGCGGACGGTACGGCCCGGCATAGCCATAGGCCAGCACCTGTCCCGCCTCTTCCGCCACCAGATAGGGATAGCCGCGTGGCGCCAGCGCTTCGAAGCGGGCGGTCATCTCCGCCTCGGTCGGGGGAATCTCCTCGAAACTGGCGGTGCCATGCAGCACGTGATGGGCGTAAATGCTTGTAATTCTTGGGACATCGCCCGGGACGGCAGGACGGATCGCCAGCATATTGCGCAAAAACTCCAATCCAGATGCTAAAAGGCTTGAAAGCCGGTGGGACGGGTGCTACATCCCGGCTCCGCCGAGCAAGCCTCCCAGCTCGCTCGGCTCCCGAAGGCGGGTTCATAGCTCAGCGGGAGAGCGCTACCTTGACACGGTAGAGGTCACAGGTTCAATCCCTGTTGGACCCACCATTCTTCTCCGAACTCCGGACAAGAAGCCATTCCAAAGTCCATGCGGACCTTGGGTTCTAGCTATATTGCCCGTTCCGATACCGGTCCTGAAGACTGGTGAGTTCCCTTTTCAGACGCTCAATATCTCTTTCCAGCGCGCGCTTCTCGGTGTTCAGGCGGTTCAGCTGTGCACCCAGGGAAAGGAGCTCGGCGCGCACCGCTTCGCCGTCCTGGGCGGAGGTGATGCGGCGGGTCCGGGCCAGATTCATGGCCTTTTCCGACTTGTCGATCTCCCCTTGCGTCTTGCGAAGCTCGGTTTCGGCCTTGCTGACCTTGTCCTTCGCATCATGAACCGCAAGGCCGGCCCCGTAGGCTTGCAGGAAAAGCGATTCGTTCCGCTCGTGACATACCCCGCTATAGCTGTTGCCTTGCAGGCCCACCTGATGCCCGTTGGACGGGGTGCAGTATTGATCGAGGCCGCGTTCCCGTCCCGCGAGATACAGATTCAGATCGGGGTTGATCCCATATTCGGCACAGGCCTTGCGGTGGTCTGCAATCCGCGAGCTGTTCTGCCCTGTCGCCCCATCGGCAAAGCCGATGGCATTCCAATCCCCCAGGCTACACTCTTCCTTGGAAAGGCTGCTGCAGGATGTGGCGAGGAGTGCACAACCGACCAGCGCGATAACCTTCAATGGCTGCATTAAAATACCCATGCATTAAAAAGTTGAATGTTGCCGCCCCCAAGGCAACCCCATTGCTAATATGAAATCACATTGATGGCGGAAAAACACGTCCATTTCGGCAGGTTCAATGCGTTCAATAGGATCGGCCGGGTCCGGTTCGCTGCCTGACCACCCATGTGCGGTCGCTTGCAGCCCCTATTTTTCGCATCCTGGAATCATTTCCACATTTCGCGCGTGCGGACGGTTTTTCTGCGTGGTATGATCAAAAGAAAAAACAACCTAACGGGAGGATACACCATGAAAAAGACGTCCGTCGTTTCGGCGGCGGTGGCGCTGGCTTTCTGTGCCGGCGGCGCCTACGCCCAGAACACCAATGTTCCTGACAATCTGGAAAAGCTGTCGAACTTCCAAAGCACCGGCACGACCGAATTCACTTTTGTGGAGCAGGGCGGGGCCTATGCCGAGGGGATCAAGAAGACCCTGGCCGGCATCAAACTGCCGGCGGGCTTCAAGATCGATCTCTATGCCGTGGTTCCGGATGCGCGGCATATGGCGGTGGGGCCGCAGGGCATCGTCGTCTTTGTCGGCACCCGCAAGAACCAGGTCTGGGCGGTCACCGACCGCAACAAGGACCGGGTGGCGGACGAGGTGAAGAACTTCGCCCCGTCGCTGCGTTTCTCCATCCCCAACGGGCCCTGCTTCTCCAAGGATGGCTTCCTGTATATCGCCGAACAGAACCGGGTGCTGCTGTTCCCGGCGGCGGAGTTCTTCTATGAAAGTCCGGATGTGGCGGCCTTCAACCTGGTCGCCCAGGGCCAGCTGATCCCGGCTTCGGAGGAAAGCTTCAACCACACCGCGCGCGTCTGCAAGATCGGGCCGGACGGCAAGATCTATATCTCGCTCGGCCAGCCCTTCAACGTCGCCCCGCCGGAAAAGCTTGAACTGAACCGGAAATGGGGTGTCGGTGGCATGATCCGGCTGAATACCGATGGTACCGGCCGCGAGGTCTATACCTATGGTATCCGCAACTCGGTCGGCCATGATTTCCACCCGGTCACCGGCGAACTGTGGTTCACCGACAATCAGGTGGATGGGATGGGCGATGACATTCCGCCCGGCGAGTTGAACCACCAGACCAAAGCCGGCCAGCATTTCGGCCATCCCTGGTATGGCGGCGGCAAGATCCGCACTGCGGAATATGCCAAGGAAACCCCACCGGCTGATGTCGTGATGCCGGCGGTGGAAACGGTTCCGCATGCCGCCGATCTGGGCATGAGCTTCTATACCGGCCGGATGTTCCCGGAGAAGTATCGCAACGCCATCTTCTCCGCCCAGCACGGTTCCTGGAACCGGACGGAGCCGGTCGGCGCAAGGGTGATGGTGACCACCATCGACAAGGATGGCAAGGCCACCATGGAGCCGTTCGCGGAAGGCTGGATCGACGCGAATGGCGAATATCTGGGCCGTCCGGTTGATGTGGCCCAGCTGCGGGACGGGTCCATCCTGGTCTCCGATGATCTGGCCGGCGCACTCTATCGGATCAGCTACGGCCAATGAAATCGTCCATACTGATCGCTCTCGGCGGGGTTCTCCTCGCCGGGAGCGCTTTTTCGCAGGAATTGGTGTCGGGCGACCGCATGGCCGGTCGGAAACTGGCGGGCATCTGCCGCACCTGCCACGGGCTGGAAGGCAAGGCTCGGATTCCGATTGCCCCCATGATCGGCGGCGAACCCGCCTCCTATATCGCAGCCCAGCTGACGGCGTTCCGCTCGGGCGAGCGGGAGCATGAAATGATGTCGGTGGTCGCCAAATCCCTGACCGACACCCAGATCGCCGATCTGGCGGCCTGGTATTCCGGTCATAAGGTGACGGTCACGCTGAAAGCCGACCCGACCAAGGCGCCGGAACTTTGCGTGGCCTGTCATGGCGTGGACGGGCTGCATCAGATTCCCGAAGCGCCCAATCTGGCGGGGGAAAACACCGTCTATATCGAAACCCAGATCAAGGCTTTCCGCGCGGGCAAGCGCCATAATGACATCATGACGCCGATTGCCGAGGAGTTGGACGACGCCGGTCTGCAGCAGGCGGCCGATTGGTATGCGGCCATCGAGATTGCGATAGAACTGGTGCCGCCATCGCCTTGATGGAGCGGGACCCGGCCAGCTTTTCCCACCTGGAGAAAGGTCCTCGGGCCGGAGCCCGAGGACGACATCTGTTCAGCCGACCAGCGTACCGAAGGTCATCCACAGCCCCAGGGCAGCGACCGCGCCACCGGCGGCGCGGGCCGCCAGCATGAATTTATCGCGCAGGGCGAGCCCCGCCAACGTACCGGTCATGTGCAGGGCTGCGGTGGCTATCAGGAAACCCGCGACATAGCTGAACGCGCCGGCCTGTTCGGGAATCTCCGCGCCATGGGCGAAGCCATGCGCCGCCCCGAAGGCAAGCGCCAGCGCGCCACCGGCCAAGGCGGGCAGGGGGGTCTTGAACGCCGCCAACAGACCGAAGGCCAGCACCGAGCCGGCAATGGCGATTTCCATGCCCGGCAATTCGCCGCCACCCAGCCCGGCCAACCCGCCCAGGATCATGCCGGTCAGGAAACCCACCGGGGCGATCCAGAACCGCCGGGGGGAGACGAGCGCCGCCCACAGTGCCACGGCGATCATGGCCAGGAGATGGTCCGGCCCGAAGATCGGATGGCCGATACCGGCGGCAAAGCCGCTGGTTTCAGTATGGCCGACATGGGCGAAAGCGGGCGCGGCGACCAGCGTCAGAAGGGCCGGTGCCCAGGCAAAACCACGAAACTGCATATTCCTCTCCTCTGCCCCGAAAGCATCAATTGGCTTTCCCCCCGCGCCGCGCGCGCTTCCCCGGCCCGCTGCGGCTTCAACCCTGCAAGTCTTGCTTGTTCCGACGGGCTTCGGCAAGGGGCTTGCGGCGGGGAAAAGGGTCAGCGTGCTGCCAGCTCCGCCTCCAGGGCCGCGATGCGATCATGCAGGGGCTGCACCGCTTGCTCCACCTCCGCCAGCGTGAAGCGCGGGGTGATGTGCTGCGGGCAGTTCCAATCGGTCGCTTCCACCGAGATCACGAAGGCGCGTTCCGGCTTTCCAGTCATTCCGGGCGGGGACAGCAGCGGCAGCAGCGGCGCCAGGGCCTCCGCCCCCTCCACCACGCTGGCGCGGCCCAACAGCTTCAGGCGGGTACGGTTGGGATAGTCCATGAAGAACAGCGATACCCGGTTATTGGTCGCCAGATTGCCCAGGCTGACATATTGCCGGTTGCCCCGGTAGTCGAGGAAGCCCAGACGCGACCCATCCAGCGCGCGGATGAAGCCGGCCGGCCCGCCGCGATGCTGGACATAGGGCCAGCCGGTTTCCCCGACGCTCGCCATGTAGAAACTGTCGCGCGCGGCGATGAAGGCGGACTCCCGCGCGCCCAGGCGGGGCGCATCGGCTGGAAGATCATCCTTGCGGGCGCGCATGCGGGCATAGCCATCGGCGCTGCCATGGCGTTCCTGCTCGCGCTGAACCGCATCCGTGAAGGCCAGATCACCGAAACGATATCCCATGATGGTGTCCTCGTATCCTGGAAGGCCTGGTTGCCTTCGCTGCACGGGACTATGGTCAATTCCAATAAAATGAAGAATAATCGTAATTTGGAAGATATAATTACGTATCATGGAATAATGATGCAGGCGAGGCGGGCTGATGGATCGGTTCCAGGAGATGCAGGTGTTCCAGGCCGTGGCCCAGACCGGCGGTTTCGCCAAGGCGGCGCGGCGGCTGCATCTGTCACCGCCGGCCGTGACCCGCGCCGTTTCGGGGCTGGAGGAAAGGCTGGGGGTGCGCCTGTTACAGCGCACCACCCGCAGCCTGGCCCTGACGGAGGCGGGGCAGCGCTTCCTGGCCGATACCCAGATCGTGCTGGCCGCGCTGGAAAATGCCGAAAGACAGGCTTCCGGCGCGGGGGTGGAGCCGCGCGGGCATCTGACCATCACCGCCTCCCTCACCTTCGGGCGCGGGCCGCTGGCCCTGGTGCTGTCACAGTTTCTTACGGCCTATCCGACGATCACGGCCTCGCTGGTGCTGATCGACCGGATCGTCAATCTGGTGGAGGAGGGGATCGATATCGGCGTGCGCATCGCGGAACTGCCGGATTCCACCTTGATCGCGCGGCGCCTGGGGGCGGTGCGGCGCGTGCTGCTGGCAAGCCCCGATTACCTGGCCCGGCATGGCGCGCCGGAGACCCCGGGTGAGCTTGCCAGCCATCGGGTGATCGCCTTCACCGGCATGATGGCACATCGGGAATGGCGCCCGGCTTCCGGGCCGCCGATCGCAATCACCCCGGTGATCGAGGTGAATGATGCCCTGGCCGCCATTTCCATGGCGGAGCGGGGCGAAGGGATCTGCGGCGCGTTGTGCTATATGGTGGGCGATGCGGTGCGGGCCGGGCGGCTGGTGCCGGTGCTGGATGATGTCGGCCCGCCCGCCGTGCCGGTGCATCTGGTCCATCCCCAGGGCCGGTTGCTGGAGCCAAAATTGCGCGCTTTCCTGGACTTCGCCGCGCCCAGGCTGGAACAGGCGCTGAAGGAATTGTCGCGGCCTTTGATGCGTGAAGCGCTCCCCAGGCCTTGACGCATCCGGCCTTGACGGGCCAGCCTTGCGGCCCCCGCCCTTCCGGGCAGGGTGTGGAAGCAGCACCGTATTGGAGGAGTTGAAGGCGCGATGGAAGAATGGACGGCTATTGCCAAGGAACTCGGCCCCTGGGCCATGCTGGCGGCGGATTGGGCGATCAATCTGGGCTCCGCCATCCTGATCCTGGTCATCGGCTGGATTCTGGCAGGCTGGATGCAGTCCATCGTGGCGCGGGGGCTGCGGCGCGTTCCGGGCATGGATGCGACGCTGGTACCCTTTCTGTCTTCGATCATCAAATATCTGATCCTGATCATCACCCTGGTGGCGGTGCTGGGCCGGTTTGGGGTGCAGACGGCGTCGATCATCGCGGTTTTGGGTGCCGCTGGTCTGGCCATCGGCCTGGCCCTGCAGGGCACGTTGCAGAACATTGCCGCCGGGGTGATGCTGCTGCTGCTGCGCCCCTTCCGGGCCGGCGATTTCATCACCGCAGGGTCGGTCAGCGGCACGGTGATGGAGGTGGGGCTGTTCACCTCCGCCCTCAAGACCGCCGACGGGGTCAGCGTGATGGCGCCGAATTCGCAGCTCTGGAACACGACCATCACCAATTTCTCGCGCAATCCGACGCGGCGCATGGATATCGTGGTCGGCATCGCCTATGGCGACGATATTGACGCGGCGATGGGCGCGCTTCTGAAACTGGCCGATGGCGATTCGCGCTGCCTGCGCGAACCGGCGCCGCAGGCCATGGTCACTGCGCTGGGGGACAATGCAGTGGAAATCACGCTGCGCCTCTGGGCCATGACAGGTGATTTCTGGGCGCTGAAATTCGATTTCACCAAGGGTGCCAAGCTGGCGGTGGAAGCGGCGGGGTGCAGCATTCCCTTCCCGCAGCAGGATATTCATGTGGTCAGCGGCAAGCTTTCTTGAAGAGCCGACATGTCTGGCCCCTTGATTTTCACCCCCGTCCTGCCGTCAATGCCCACACACGGTCGACGGGGCCGTGCCGGTTCGGCTTGAGGATGGAAGCGTGCAGTATATTTCGACGCGGGGGGTAGCCCCCGATCTCGGTTTTGACGAAGTGCTGCTGACGGGGCTTGCCAAGGATGGCGGGCTCTATGTGCCGGAGATTTGGCCGCAATTCTCCGCCGATGATATCCGCCGGATGCGCGGCCTGCCCTATACCGATCTGGCCGTCGCGGTGATGCGCCCCTTCGTGGAAGGGTCGGTGATCGAAGCGAAGCTGCCGCAGCTGGTGGCGGACGCCTATCGCAGCTTCCGCCATGACGCGGTGACGCCCCTGGTGCAGCTCGGCCCCGATTTTTGGCTGATGGAGCTGTTCCATGGGCCGACGCTGGCGTTCAAGGACGTGGCGATGCAGTTGCTCGGGCGGCTGTTCGACGCCGTCCTGTCCGCGCGGAAGGAGCGGGTGACCATCGTCGGCGCCACCTCGGGCGATACCGGCTCGGCCGCCATCGAAGCCTGCCGCGACCGCGACGCCATCGACATCTTCATCCTGCATCCCAAGGGCCGCACCTCCGAAGTGCAGCGCCGGCAGATGACCACGGTGCTGTCGCCCAATGTGCACAACATCGCGCTGGAAGGCACGTTCGACGATTGCCAGGATCTGGTAAAAGCGATGTTCAATGATGCGCCCTTCCGCGACGGCATGCGGTTGAGCGCGGTCAATTCGATCAACTGGGCGCGGATCATGGCCCAGATCGTCTATTACTTCCATGCGGGGCTGGCCCTGGGTGCGCCGGACCGGCCGGTCTCCTTCGCGGTGCCGACCGGAAATTTCGGCAATATCTTCGCGGGCTATGCCGCCAAGCGCATGGGCCTGCCGGTGGAACAGTTCATTGTCGGTTCCAACGAGAACGACATCCTGACCCGCTTTTTCGAAACCGGCGACATGTCGATGCGCGGCGTGGTGCCGACCCTGTCGCCGTCGATGGATATTCAGGTCTCGTCGAATTTCGAACGGCTGCTGTTCGAATTCATGGACCGGGATGGCGACGCGGTCGCCGCCGCCATGACCAAGTTCCGGGCCACGGGCAAGCTCGATATCGGGGCCAATCGCTGGACCCTGGCGCGCGAAGAGTTCGACGCCTTCCGCCTGAGCGATGAGGAGACGCTGGCCGCCATCGGCGCGATGTATCGCGCCACCGGCCAGGTGATCGATCCGCACAGCGTGATCGGCGTGATGGCGGGCATGGCGCGTCGCCGCTCGGCTGCGACGCCGATGGTGGCGCTGGCGACCGCCCATCCGGCGAAATTCCCCGATGCGGTGGAACGTGCCACCGGTACGCGTCCGGGCCTGCCCGCCTCGATGGCGGATCTGTTCGCGCGCGAAGAACGAATGACCGTGCTGCCCAATGCGCTGGATGCGGTGGAAGCCTTCATCGCCGCGCGCAGCCGGGTTGCCCATGAGGATGGACGATGATCCAGATTGACCAGTTGCCGAACGGCCTGACCATCGTGTCGGACCGGATGGATTCGGTGGAAACAGTATCGGTTGGCGTCTGGATCGATGCCGGGGCCAGGCTTGAAACGCCGCAGACCAACGGCGTCGCCCATGTGCTGGAACATATGCTGTTCAAGGGCACGGCCAAGCGCACGGCCCGCCAGATCGCCGCCGAAATCGAGGCGGTGGGCGGCCATCTGAACGCCTATACCGGACGGGAAACCACGGCCTTCTATGCCAAACTGCTGAAGGGCGACATGGCGCTTGGCCTGGATATCATCGCCGATATGCTGACCTCCGCCGCGCTTGATGCCGGTGAGTTGGAGCGCGAGCGCGGTGTGATCCTGCAGGAGATCGGCCAGGCGGAAGATACGCCCGACGACATCATCTTCGATCTGTGGCAGGAAACGGCTTTTCCCGACCAGCCACTGGGCCGCCCGGTTCTGGGCCGTCCCGATATCGTCGGGGCGATGCACCGCGACACGGTGGCGGGCTTCCGCGATACGCATTACGGGGCTGATCGCATGGTTGTGGTCGCCTCCGGCGCGGTGCAGCATGCCGAGCTGCTTGCCCTGGCGGAAGATATGCTGGGCGGGATCGGCCGCCGAGGGCCGGTCACGCGCGATATCGCCAGCTATCGCGGTGGGGAATATCGGGAAAACCGCGATCTGGAACAGCTGCATCTGGTGATGGGCTTTCCCGGCCCGGCCATGACCAATGATACCGACAGCGCGGTGGCGGGCGTGTTGTCCACTCTGCTGGGCGGGGGCATGTCGTCACGCCTGTTCCAGGAAATCCGCGAGGAGCGCGGGCTGGTCTATTCCATCTATTCCTTCGCGCAGGGCTATCGCGATATGGGCCTGTTCGGCGTCTATGCCGGAACGGGAGAGGATCAAGCCGCCGAGCTGATTCCCGTGCTGTGCGGCGAATTGCAGAAGGTGACGGCCAGCGTCGATGCCGACGAGATGGCCCGCGCCAAGGCGCAGATGAAGGCCTCGCTCCTGATGAATCTGGAATCGACCGGCGCGCGCGCCGACCAGTTGGGCCAGCAGATGCTGCTGTTCGGTCGCCCGCGCGAGGCGGGAGAGATCGCCGGGCTGATCGATGCGGTGACCGAGGCCGAGGTGACCGCCATGGCGGCGCGCATCTTCTCCTCAGCCCCGACGCTGGCCACCATCGGCCCGGATGCGGGGGTGGAAGAATTCTCCGCCATCGCCCGCAGGCTGGCCGCCTGAGCCAGCGAAGCGGGGGTGAGCCAGGCGATGTTCGGTTGGACCAGGCGCGCTCCCGATACCAGGCTGGTGGGACCCAGGGTCTATCTGCGCGCGCCGCGCCGGTCCGACCAGGAAGCCTGGCTGGAGGTGCGGCGCGTCAGCCGGGATTTCCTGGAACCCTGGGAGCCGGCCTGGCCGCCCGATGCCCTGAGCCCGACCGGCTTTCGCCAGCGACTGAACCGCTATCTGACGGATTGGGATGCGGGTGTGGGCTATGCCTTCTTCATCTTCCGCAACGGCGACGATGCGCTGCTGGGCGGCATTACCCTGGCCAATGTGCGCCGCGGCGTGGTGCAGTCGGCCAATCTGGGCTATTGGACGGGGCTGCCTTATGTGCGCAACGGCCATATGGCCGAAGCCGTGCAGATCGTGCTGCATTTCTGCTTCGCGACGCTGGAACTGCATCGGGTGGAGGCGGCGACCCTGCCGGAAAATCTGGCATCGCGCGGGTTGCTGGAACGATCCGGCTTCCGGCAGGAGGGCCTGGCGCGGCAATATCTCTGCATCGCAGGTCGGTGGCAGGACCATGTTACCTTCGGCATTCTGAAGGACGATGCCCGCCCCGCCTTGCCGGTGCTGGAGGTGGAGTAGGGGCGGTTAGAGTTCCTGTTCGCCCAACCATGCATCGATGATCCGGGCGCTTTTTTCCCAATAATGGTCCAGCATCATGGCGTGGCCGATTTCGGGCAGGATACGGGCGGACACGCCCAGGGCCCGGCCGGTGGCGCGCACGAAGGCCTTGGGGATCAGCCGATCCTCCTGCGCACCCAGTACCAGGGCCGGCAGCTTGGCGCGCAGCGTGGCCGCGTCGATCGGTGGGGCCACCTGCATTTCCAACGTGGCCGCCAGGCTTTCCTGGCGGGCAAGCTTGATGTAGCGCGCAAGCTTGCGCCGGTCGATATGGTCGCTGAACATGGCGCGCTGCAGCGTTTCCGGCCCGGCCGCATCTTTCGGATTGCCGACCAGCAGCGATATTTCCGCCATCAGCTCGGCCTCGAACGTAGCCATGGACAGGGTCGGCCCGCCCAGACCCGTATGCGGTACCGATCCCATCAACACCAGGGCAGCGGCCTGGGCGCTGGGGCGTTCCAGCCAGCGCATGGCGACATAGCCGCCCATGGAATGGGCCACGATCACCGGCGGGGCGGTGAAACTGTCCATCGCCGCTTCCAGATCCTCAACATAGTCCTCGATCACGGCATTGCGGATCGCGCCTTCCGACCCGCCATGGCCGCGCAGTGACAGGGCCCAGCATTCCCGGCCATGGGCTGCGAACCAGGGCAGGAAATGCTCCGCCCAGACCCAGGCACCGCAGAAGGCACCGTGCAGGAACAGGATCGGCCGGCCGCGCGGTGGGCGCGGGCCGTCAGGCTGGCAATGCAGGAATTCCAGGCGGATCGGATGGCCGGGCACCACAAGACGGTCCACGGCCGGCGCGTTTGACTTTTCGTACACGGGATAGGGCTACTCGCGATGAAGGCGGCCGCCGCCGAATGCGGGCGGCTGTGACGTCAGAATGTATCCTCCAACTCCTTAAGAAAGCGTCGCAGCACACCAAGGCCGCGTTGCCAGAAGGCGGGGTCGGATGCATCCAGCCCGAACGGGGCCAGCAGCTCCTTATGGCGCAGGGAACCGCCCGCGCGCAACAGATCCAGATATTTCCGGGCAAAACCCTGCTCCGATTCCTCATAGAGGGAGTAGAGCGAATTCACCAGACAATCGCCGAAGGCATAGGCATAGACATAGAAGGGCGAGCCGATGAAATGGTGGATATAGGACCAGTAGACCTTATAGGCGTCTTCCAGCTTCACCGCCGGGCCAAGGCTTTCGCGCGATACTGCCATCCAGTGTTCGCAGATATCCTCCGACGACAATTCGCCCTTGCGTCTTGCGTCATGGATTCGCCGCTCGAATTCATAGAAGGCGATCTGGCGCACCACCGTGTTCAGCATGTCCTCCAGCTTTGACGCCAGCATGACACGGCGCTTATGCGGGTCGGTCGTGCGCTTCAGCAGGGATTGGAAGGTCAGCATCTCGCCGAAGACCGACGCCGTCTCCGCCAGGGTCAGGGGCGTGTTCGCCAGGAAATGGCCCTGGGTTTGGCCGGCCAGAATCTGGTGCACGCCATGGCCCAGCTCATGGGCCAGCGTCATCACATCGCGCGGCCTGCCCTGATAGTTCAGCAGCAGATAGGGATGGGCGGACGGCACTACGGGATGGGCGAAGGCGCCGCTGGACTTGCCCGGGCGCGGTGCGGCATCGATCCATGCATTCTTGAAGAACCGGCTGCCGATATCCGCCAGTTCGGGGGAAAAGGCGCCATAGGCGTCCAGCACCGTCGCCTCCGCCTCCTTCCAGGGGATGCGCCGGTCATCCTCATCGGGCAGAGGGGCGAGGCGGTCATAGAATTCCAACTGCTCCTGACCCATCCAGCGGGCCTTGAGCGCGTAGTAGCGATGCGACAGATCGGCATAGGACGACCGCACGGCCTCGGCCAGCGCGTCGACCACCTCATCCTCCACCAGATTATTGAGGTTGCGCGAGGAGACGGGGCGGGGGAAGCCGCGCCAGCGATCCTCGATCTCCTTGTCCTTCGCCAGCGTATTGGTGACGAGGGAGAAGATGCGCAGCTCCGAATTCAGCCCGTCGCTCAGCGCATAGGCGGCTTCCCGGCGCACCGATTGCTCGCGGTCGGACAGGCGGCTCAGCGTTTCGGTCAGGGTCAGTTCGCGGCTGCCGGCCTGGAAGCGCAGATTGGCCAGTGTCTCCTCGAACAGGCGTGTCCAGGCGGCCCGGCCGGTGACATATTTTTCGTAGAGCAGCTTTTCCAGATCATCCGCCAACTGGTGCGGCCGATAGGCGCGGGTGTCGCGCAGCCAGGGTTCCCAGCGCAGCAAGGCGGAGGAGGCGGTGAGCATCCCGGCCAGTTTGGCATCATCCAGCCGATTGATTTCCAGCGTGAAGAATAGTGTCTTCACCGAAATCGCGTTCATCCGCTCCGACAGGGTCTGATTGAAGCGCGCGATTTCGGGATCGGAAACCGCCCCGGCATAGAGCAGCTGACCATAGCTCAGAATACGCGAAACGCGCTCGTCCAGGCTCTCATAGCCTGCGATGGCTGCGGCCAGAGCATCGCCATCAGTCTGGTCCAGCTTGCCTTTCCAGGCGGATTCCAGCGCGTCGGCCTCCCGGGCGCAGGCTTCGATGTCGCGTTCCAGGGCCGGGCTGTCGGGGCCGGGGTAAAGATCGGCCAGATTCCATTCGGGCAGGGGTCCAAGATCGGTTTCCTGAGAACGCATTTGCATTGCAAGCCTTCCAAAAAGTCGCGGATTTCCCCATATATCGGGCTTAACCGACCACGCGGCAAGCACTGGCGCGGAAAAACGATGCAAATGGGGAGCGTATTGGTGAACAAGATCGATTATCCGGGCCTGCCCAATCTTCCCTCCATCCTGGTGCAGCAGGCCGCCCGCTTCGGCGATGCGCCCTTTATGTGGCGCAAGCACGACGGGCAATGGCATGCGTTGAGCTGGGCGCAGGCGCTGGCGCGGGTGCAGGCGGTTGCCCGTGGCCTGATCGCGCGTGGCCTCCAGCCCGGCGACCGGGTCGGCCTGATCTCGGAAAACCGGCCGGAATGGCTGATCTGCGATCTGGCGATCATGGCGGCCGGGGGCGTGACCGTGCCAGCCTATGTCACCAATACCATCGACAGTCATGTGCATGTGTTCAGCGATTCCGGCGCGCGCATGGCCTTCGTGTCGAATGCGAAGCTGGCGGACCGGGTGATCAAGGCAGCCCAACAGGCAGGGCTCGGCCTCGTCATCGGTATGGATGCGGATGTCACCGGCCAGGACCGCCAGGGCGTGGAGGTTACCAGCCTGGAGGCATTGACCGAGGCCGGCAAGGCGGTGGATGTGGATATTCTGGACCGCATCGCGGCCCTGCCGCGCGACGGTCTGGCCGCGATCATCTACACCTCCGGCACCGGCGGCGTGCCGACCGGAGTGATGCTGTCGCATGGCAATATGATCTGCAATGCGATGGGGGCGGATGATCTGCTCGACCATTTGCCGGGCTTCGTGGGTCCGAATGAAATCTATCTGTCCTTCCTGCCGATGAGCCATTCCTACGAGTTCAGCGTGGGGCAGTTCGTCACCATGGGGGTGGGTGCCCAGATCTATTACGCGGAAAGCCTGGAGAAGCTGATCCAGAACATCGCGGAGGTCAGGCCGACTTTCATGACCGCCGTGCCCAGGCTGTATGAATCGATCCGCGGCCGCATCCTGGCGGGGGTGGAAAAGCAGGGCGGGCTGAAGGCGAAACTGTTCCTGGCGGCGCTGCGCATCGGGGAAAAGCGGTATGAAGACCCGTCCAGCCTGACGCTGTGGGAAAAACTGATCGATCCCGTGCTGGACAGGCTGGTGCGCAAGAAGGTGGCGGATCGCTTCGGCGGGCGGCTGAAGGCTTTCGTGTCGGGCGGGGCGCCGCTGAATTACGAGGTCGGGCGCTTCTTCCTGGCGCTGGGGGTGCGCATCCTGCAGGGCTATGGCCAGACGGAAGCGGCCCCGGTGGTCAGCTGCAATTTTCCCCATATCAACGATCTGTCCACCATCGGCCCGCCGCTGAAGGGGGTGGAGGTGAAGATCGCGCCGGATGGGGAAATCCTGGTGAAGGGCGAGCTGGTGATGCTGGGCTATTGGCGCCAGCCGGAACGCACGGCCCAGACCGTGATCGACGGCTGGCTCCATACCGGCGATATCGGCGAGATGGACGCCCAGGGCCGGCTGCGCATCACAGACCGTAAGAAGGACATCATCGTCAATTCCGGTGGCGACAATATTTCCCCCCAGCGCGTGGAAGGCATGCTCTGCGTCGAGCCGGAAATCGCCCAGGCCATGGTGCATGGCGACAAGCGCCCGCATCTGGTCGGCCTGATCGTCCCGGACGAGGAATGGGCCAAATCCTGGGCGCAGGAAAAAGGGCGCGATCCCGATCCGGCGGCGCTGAAATCCGATCCGGACTTCCGCAAGGCGGTAGCCGAGGCCATCGACCGGGTGAACCGCAAGCTGTCCGTGCTGGAAAAAGTCCGGTCTTTCCGCTTCGCCGATGAGCCCTTCACCATCGACAATGCCATGCTGACCCCGTCGATGAAGATCCGCCGGCATGTCATCCGCAAGCAATATCTGGATCGGCTGGAAGCGCTGTATGGGTAGGCACCCGACGATGTAACGGCTTGCCCGTGTCGGCACTGGCTGGCAGTCTCCTCCCCGATTCGAAAATAGCCGGGAGGAGACAATCCCATGAAGACGCGCGCTGCTGTTGCCTGGAAGGCGGGTGCCCCGCTCACCATTGAAGAGGTGGAGCTGGACGGGCCGAAAGCGGGCGAGGTGCTGGTCGAGATCAAGGCGACCGGCATCTGCCATACCGATGAATTCACCCTGTCGGGCGCTGATCCGGAAGGGCTGTTCCCGGCCATTCTGGGCCATGAGGGCGCGGGCGTGGTGGTGGATGTCGGCCCCGGCGTCACCTCGCTGAAAAAGGGCGACCATGTCATTCCGCTTTATACGCCGGAATGCCGCCAGTGCCCGTCCTGCCTGTCGCGCAAGACCAATCTGTGCACCGCGATCCGATCTACCCAGGGCCAGGGGCTGATGCCGGATGGCAGCTCGCGCTTCTCCATCAATGGGGAGAAGGTGTTCCACTATATGGGCTGTTCGACCTTCGCGAACCACACGGTCCTGCCGGAGATTGCGCTGGCGAAGATCAACCCGGACGCGCCCTTCGACAAGGTCTGCTATATCGGCTGCGGCGTCACTACCGGCATTGGCGCGGTGATCAACACCGCGAAGGCGGAGCCGGGATGTACGGCCGTCGTCTTCGGCCTTGGCGGCATCGGCCTGAATGTGATCCAGGGGCTGAAGCTGATCGGCGCGGACATGATCATCGGCGTCGATCTGAATAACGACAAGAAGGCCTGGGGCGAACGCTTCGGCATGACGCATTTCGTCAATCCGAAGGAAATCGGCAAGGATATCGTCCCCTATATCGTCGATCTGACCAAGCGCGGCGCCGACCAGATCGGCGGGGCGGATTACACCTTCGACTGCACCGGCAACACGAATGTGATGCGCCAGGCGCTGGAATGTTCGCATCGCGGCTGGGGCGTGTCGGTGGTGATCGGGGTTGCCGGCGCGGGGCAGGAGATTGCCACCCGGCCGTTCCAGCTTGTAACCGGCCGCACCTGGAAGGGCACGGCCTTCGGCGGGGCACGCGGGCGCACCGATGTGCCGAAGATCGTCGACTGGTATATGGATGGCAAGATCGAAATCGATCCGATGATCACCCATACCTTGCCGCTGGACCGCATCAATGAAGGTTTCGACCTGATGCATAAGGGCGAAAGCATCCGCTCGGTGGTGGTGTACTGATTGCGTCTGGTCCTTCCTTTCATCCTTCGAGGCTTCGCACCTCTGGATGAGGGAAGGACCATATGGCCCGCATGCCGAGGAGACCCGTAGGGTCGTCTCGAAGCAGCGGGCGGACATAGCTGGGAGAAGACACCGTGACGCTCGAAATCAAATCGGAATCCAGGCTGTTCGGCGGTACGCAGCGTGTCTATCGCTTCCAGAGTGCGGCCTGCGACTGCCCGATGGAGTTCGCGGCCTATCTTCCGCCCCAGGCGGAGGAGGAGCCATGCCCGGCCCTGTTCTGGCTGTCGGGCCTGACCTGCACCTGGGAGAATTTTACGGTGAAGGCCGGCGCGCAGCGTCTGGCCTCCGAGCTTGGCCTTGTCATCATTGCGCCCGACACCTCCCCGCGCGGCGAGGATGTCGCGGATGTGGAAGCCTGGGATTTCGGCAAGGGCGCGGGTTTCTATCTCGATGCGACCCAGGCCCCCTGGTCCGCGCATTACAGGATGGAATCCCATATCACCGAGGAGCTGCCCGCCGTCATTTCCGGAAAGCTGCCGGTGGATATGAGCCGGATCGGCGTTGCCGGACATTCCATGGGTGGCCATGGTGCCTTGACGCTGGCCATGCGCCACCCCGACTTGTTCGTCAGCCTGTCGGCCTTCGCGCCCATCGTGGCGCCGAGCCAGGTTCCCTGGGGCCAGAAGGCGTTTCAGGGCTATCTGGGCGATGATCCGACCGCCTGGGCGGAGCATGATGCCTGCGCGCTGGCCCGGTCGCGCGGCTGGGCCGGCGATATCCTGATCGACCAGGGCACGGCCGATACCTTCCTGGAACGCGAACTGAAACCGCATCTGTTCGCGGAAGCTTGCGCCGAGGCTGGAATAGGCCTGACGCTGCGGCTGCAGCCGGGCTATGATCATTCCTATAACTGCATGGCGAGCTTCATCGACGATCATCTGCTCTGGCATGCGCAACGTCTCGGGCTCTGACCAAGACGCAGAAAACAAGATAGGCGGAAGGATGCGCGGATCATGGCGGACGGACGGGCGGCGGCATTGATGCAGGCCGGTGGCAAGGCCATCGGTATTTTCATTTCAACCGAAGGCATATTGTCCACGGAAGCCGTGGCCCGGGCGGGTTATGATTTCCTGCTGATCGACACCCAGCACGGCGCGGCCAGCCCGGCCAGCCTGATCGGTCAGATCCAGGCTGCCAGCCTGGGTGGCGCCAGCCCTTGGGTGCGTATTCCCTGGAATGATCCGGCGGCCGCCATGCGCGCGCTCGACAGTGGCGCGGAAGCGGTGATCTGCCCGATGATCGAAACGGTGGAGGATGTGGAGCGCTTCGTGGGCGCCTGCCGGTATCCGCCGGTCGGCTATCGCAGTTTCGGCCCCTTCCGTTCCATGATGGTCGAGGGCGGCCCGCGCGAGGGGTTTGAGGCGCGCTGCAATTCCGGTCAACTGGCGATTGCGATGATCGAAACGCTGAAGGCGCTGGAGAATGTGGAGACGATCGCCCGCGTGCCGCATCTGTCCGGCCTGTATATCGGCCCAAGCGATCTGGGGGCCGTGCTGGGCACGGGGGCCTATGCCATCCCCGCCGACCCCAAGGTCTATCAGGCCTTTGACCGGGTGGTTGCCGCGGCAAAGGCGGCCGGCATTCCCGCCGGCGTGCATTGCGGCGACGGGGCGATGGCGCGCGCCATGCTGGAGCGGGGCTTCGGTTTCGTCACCGTGGCGACCGATCTTGTTCTGCTTTCCCAGGCAGCCAGGGCGGGGCTGGATGCCGTGAAGAGAGGGTGAGATGGGGCTGCCGATTTCCATTGCCCCGGCGCCCGGGCACAAACGCCTGATCGTAGACGGCGTGACGCTGGTCGATACCAGTCAGGCATTGATCCTGTCGGAACAGGGGCGCGGCCCCGTGTTCTATGTGCCGCGCGGTGATGTGGCCATGCCGTATCTGGTGGCCCATGACAGGCGGACCCATTGCCCCTGGAAGGGGGAGGCTGCGCATTTTTCCGCCGAATTGCCGCAGCGCCGGGTGGAGATCGCAGCATGGTCCTATGAAGACCCCCTGCCGGAGGTGGCGGCTATCGCCGGCCATCTTGCCTTCTATCTCGACAATCTGGGGGCGGAATTCCAGGATGCCTGAATGCAGACAGGCCCTCAGGTTCTTTTCTGTCACGGAACCGGTGTTTTCTGAATCAGAGATTGCGTGACCCGCCCTCTGCCGCTAGAAAGCGCCGATTTCGCCGGACCCGGACACACTAGGGAGCATAAGATTATGCGCGTCTATTACGACCGCGATGCGGACGTGAACCTGATCAAGACCAAGAAGGTCGTCATCGTGGGCTATGGCAGCCAGGGCCATGCGCATGCCGCCAATCTGCGCGATTCCGGCGTGAAGGACATCGCGGTCGCGCTGCGTCCGGGCTCGGCCACGCGCAAGAAGGCCGAAGGCGCGGGTTTCAAGGTGATGGACCCGGCCGACGCGGCCAAATGGGCCGATGTGGTCATGATGCTGACCCCGGACGAGCTGCAGGCCGACATCTATGCCGGCGAGCTGGCAGCCAATATGAAGCAGGGCGCAGCCCTTGCCTTCGCGCATGGTCTGAACGTGCATTTCAACCTGATCGAGCCGCGCGCCGATCTGGATGTGTTCATGATCGCGCCGAAAGGTCCCGGTCATACCGTGCGCTCCGAATACCAGCGTGGCGGTGGCGTACCGACCCTGGTGGCGGTGCATCAGAATGCCTCGGGCAATGCGCTGGATCTGGCGCTGTCCTATGCCTGCGCCAATGGCGGTGGCCGGGCCGGCATCATCGAGACGAGCTTCAAGGAAGAATGCGAGACCGATCTGTTCGGTGAGCAGGTTGTGCTCTGCGGCGGTCTGGTGGAGCTGATCCGCGCCGGCTTCGAAACCCTGGTCGAGGCGGGCTATGCCCCCGAGATGGCCTATTTCGAATGCCTGCACGAAACCAAGCTGATCGTGGACCTGATCTACGAGGGCGGCATCGCCAACATGAACTATTCCATCTCCAACACGGCGGAGTATGGCGAGTACGTGACCGGCCCGCGCATCATCACGGCCGAGACCAAGGCGGAAATGAAGCGCGTGCTGGAGGATATCCAGTCCGGCCGCTTCACGCGGGACTGGATGCTGGAAAACAAGGTGAACCAGGCTTCCTTCAAGGCCACCCGCCGCCGCAACAACGCCCATCCGATCGAGGAGGTGGGCGAGCGCCTGCGTGCGATGATGCCCTGGATCAAGGAGAAGGCTCTGGTCGATAAGAGCCGGAACTGAGCAACGGGCTACACCTGATTGACAGAAATGGGGAAAGCGGGCTGCTCAGGCCCGCTTTTTTCCTTTCACGCCAGGGCGTGCCGGGCTATAGGGGATGCGCCGGTTGCGGCGGGGAAAGTGATTCGCTGGATAGATTTCCCGCCGGCGCGGCTTACGGCCTCTAATCTTCTGCAATCCTTGAGAAAAATCAGGGTATTGCGCAAATTTGCAGGCTGGGTGATGGTGGCTGACGTGGTCTTGGTCGAAGGGGTGGCTGGCCACGCGGCGCGGTTGAGATGAAGGCACTGCCTCGGGGCGAAGGTCGCGTTCTGGGACGATTGCCAAAGCTTGCTACGGAATGGACAAGGCATGTTCTCCGGTCTCCTCGGTTTTCTTTCTTCCGACATGGCCATCGACCTCGGGACAGCGAATACGCTGGTCTATGTCAAGGGCCGTGGCATTGTGCTCAATGAACCCTCGGTGGTTGCGATCGCCGATGTGAAGGGCAAAAAGCAGGTCCTCGCCGTGGGCGATGAGGCGAAGATGATGCTTGGCCGTACGCCGGGTAACATCCAGGCCATTCGTCCGCTGCGCGATGGCGTGATTGCGGACTTTGAGGTCGCGGAGGAAATGATCAAACATTTCATCCGCAAGGTTCACAACCGCCGTTCCTTTGCTAGTCCCAAGATCATCGTCTGCGTGCCATCGGGCTCTACTGCGGTTGAACGCCGCGCCATCCAGGAATCGGCCGAAAGTGCCGGCGCCCGGCAGGTCTTCCTGATCGAGGAGCCAATGGCTGCCGCGATCGGGGCAGGCCTTCCGGTGACGGAACCGACCGGGTCCATGGTGGTGGATATCGGCGGCGGCACGACCGAGGTTGCGGTGCTGTCGCTGGGCGGTATCGTCTATTCCCGCTCAGTGCGTGTGGGCGGCGATAAAATGGATGAGGCGATCATCGCCTATATCCGCCGCAATCATAATCTGCTGGTCGGCGAAAGCTCGGCGGAACGCATCAAGAAGGAAATCGGCTCGGCCTGCCCGCCCGAAGACGGCGACGGCATGACGATGGAAATCAAGGGCCGGGACCTGATGAATGGTGTGCCGAAGGAGTTGGTGATTTCCGAGCGGCAGATCGCGGAAAGCCTGGCGGAACCGGTCTCGGCGATCGTGGAGGCGGTGAAGGTCGCGCTCGAACAGACCCCGCCGGAGCTGGCGGCGGATATTGTTGACAAGGGTATCGTGCTGACCGGTGGCGGTGGCATGTTGCGGAACCTGGATCAGGTTCTGCGTCGGGCAACCGGTCTTCCGGTGTCCATTGCCGACGATGCACTGTCCTGCGTGGCGCTTGGTACGGGGCGCTGCCTGGAAAACATGAAGGTTCTTAAGCAGGTGTTAATCGATCAGCAATAAAAGGGTTAAAGACGGAAACGACCATGCGACCCGTGGCGGTGGACAACGGGCGCGTGTCCAAGGGAGTGGGGCGGACCGGTGAAGCAGCGGCAGAGCACGGTCGGACGATTGGCGCAGCCTTTGCGCACGCTGGCGCAGAAATTTGCGTTCGGCTTTTTCGTCGTCGCCTCAATTGGACTTTTGCTCGCTGGTCGAGCTGACCCCGCGCTGTTTGAGCGGACCCGAATGGGGGTCGTTGACTTTGCCGCGCCCCTGCTGAATGCCGTATCGCGTCCCATAGAAACTGCCCGCGACATGGTCAGCGAAGCATATAGCATGCTGGAACTGCGTGCGGAAAATGAGCGGCTGCTCAACGAGAATGAGCGACTGCTGGCCTGGCTGGAAACGGCGCGGCGCCTGGAACTGGAAAATCAGCAGCTTCGCGCGCTTACCGAATTCCATCCTGCTGGTGCAAAACGCTATCTGGCCGGCCGGGTGATTGGGTCGACCGGTCCTTTCCTGCGCAATGTCATCGCCGCGATAGGATCTGATGACGGTGCCGCAAGGGGGCAGGCCGCGGTCGTGGGGCGTGGTCTGGTTGGCAGGGTTGCTGCCGTGGGCCGGCGTTCCGCCCGGGTGCTGCTGATTACGGATTTGAACAGCCGCATTCCGGTGATGATTGAATCCACGCGGGACCGGGCCCTGCTGGCCGGGGACAACAGCCCGACGCCGAAGCTGCTTTATCTGAATACCACCAATGGCGCGAAGGTTGGGGACCGGGTAATCACGTCGGGCCATGGCGACGCCTTTCCGCCGGGTATTCCTGTTGGCGTGGTGGAAGGAATATCGGAGTCCAGCATCAGGGTGCGGCCCTTCGCCGATCTGGAGCGGCTGGACTATCTGCGACTGGTGGATTACGGCTTGTCGGGGGTCCTTACCGAACCAATGGATCAACCGGTCGGCCCCTGAGATGGGGATCGGGTCGGTTCCAGCTTGGAAGCCCGTCAAGGCCATGCCCCAAATACGACCGCCTGCAGACCCTGAACCTGAATGTCGATTGGCCGCGAAATGCAATATGGACTGTTCGCGCGATTGGACTACGCGTCCCGTTCACTGACGCCCAGCCTCAGTGCGATCGCGGTTGTGCTGATCGAAGCAGTTCCGTGGTATGTTCCCGAGATCGGGCGGGTGTCGCCTGCGCTGGGCCTGATGTGCGTCTACTACTGGGCGATTCATCGGCCGGATCTGTTTCCGGCCTCTGCTGTGTTTTTGGCAGGGCTATTGCATGATGTGCTGTCGGGCGGGTCGATCGGCCTGTGGGCTTTCCTGTATTTGGTGGCCTACGGCGTCGCCGGGTCGCAGCGCGTTTTTTTCAGCGGGAAATCCTTCCCGGTGGTGTGGTGGGGCTTCATGATGGTAGCAGCCGCGGTGCATGCGACGGATTGGCTGGCCACCTTGATCCTGGCGGCCACCCCGGTCAGTCCCTGGCCGGCGATCTTCTCCTATTTCATGTCCGTGGCGGCCTATCCGATCCTGGCCGCCCTATTGGTCCTGTTGCACCGCACGACGCCGCGGGCGGGAGCGAGCCGGTGAACCCGGAAAAAACCCGCTACGGGCTGTTCACGCGGCGTGCCGCCTTTATCGCCGGCGGTCAGGTCATGCTGCTGGGCGGACTTGCCTCGCGCATGTACTACCTCCAGGTCGTGGAAGGGGATAAGTACCAGACGCTGGCGGAGGACAACCGTATCTCCATGCGGCTTCTCGCGCCGACGCGCGGCATGATCATCGACCGGAATGGAGAGTTCCTGGCGATCAATGTCGAGAATTACCGGGTCGTCATCGTGCCGGAGCAGGCGCAGAACCTGGACGAGACGCTGGGCCGCCTGTCGCGCATCATCAAGCTGGAGCAGCATGACATCGCGCGGGTGGAGCGCGAGGCCGCCCGCCGTCGCGCTTTCGTGCCCCTGACGGTGCGGGATAATCTGAGTTGGGAGGAGGTCAGCCGAATCGGCGTCAACACACCGGATCTGCCGGGGGTGAATATTGATGTCGGCCTGACCCGCCATTATCCCTATGCCGCCGAGATGGGCCATCTTGTCGGCTACGTCGCTGCTGTTTCGGAAAGCGATATGACCGGCGATCCGGTGCTGGAGCTGCCGGGCTTTCGGATCGGCAAGAACGGGGTGGAGCGTACATTCGACGAGATGCTGCGCGGCAAGGCCGGCACCTCCCAGGTCGAGGTGAACGCCGTCGGGCGCGTGATCAAGGAACTGTCGCGCCAGGACGGCCAGACGGGCGAGACGATCAAGCTGACCGTCGACATGCGTCTGCAGGAATTCGTCTCCCACCGCGTGGCCGACCAGAATTCCTGTTCCGTCGTTGTCATGGATTGTCATACCGGGGCTGTCCGCGCGCTGGTATCGAAACCGTCCTATGATCCGAACGCCTTCACGGAAGGGCTGGATCAGGCGACCTGGAAATCGCTGGTGGAAAACCCCTATGCGCCCTTGTCGAACAAGGCCATCGCCGGCCAGTATGCGCCAGGATCCACCTTCAAGATCGCGGTGATGGCGGCCGCGCTGGAGGAGGGGCTGAAGATAGACCACTCCGTCTATTGCCCTGGCTATCTGGAATTCGGAAACCGTCGGTTCCATTGCTGGAAACGCCATGGCCATGGCGAGATGGACATGATCGACGGGTTCCGCCAGTCCTGCGACGTCTGGTATTACGAGGTGGCGCGGCGGCTTGGCATTGATACGATTGCGGCCATGGCACGCCGGCTGGGGCTGGGGCAGCCTGCCGGGATTGAGCTGGTTGGTGAACGGCCCGGGCTGATCCCGGATCGCAACTGGAAGCGGGCCACGATGGGCGAGCCCTGGCATCCGGGTGAAACGCTGGTGGCGGGCATAGGGCAGGGATATATACTGACCACCCCGCTGCAATTGGCGGTGATGACCGCGCGTGTCGTGAATGGCGGCAAGGCGGTGGTGCCGCATCTGGCGGAAAGCATTCTGCATCAGGATGGTCAGGAAGAGCCGGTTCAACCCGACTTCCCGTCGCTTGGGCTCAAGCCATCGACCCTGAAGGTTATCCGTGATGCGCTGGACGAGACGGTCAATACCCAGCGCGGTACCGCCTATGGCAGCCGTATTCATGATCCGGCGCTGGCCATGGGCGGGAAGACCGGAACCGCACAGGTGCGCCGCATTACCAAGGCGGAGCGCGATACCGGCGTCCGGGACAACAAGGAACTGCCCTGGCATCTGCGGGACCATGCGCTGTTCGTCGGGGCCGCCCCGATCCGCGACCCGCGCTTCGTCTGCGCGGTGGTGATCGATCATGGCGGTTCGGGTTCGGCGGCGGGCGGGCCGGTCGCGCGGGACGTTCTGTTGAAGACCCAGGAATTGTTCGCCGGTCAGGTTTCCGCCATTCCGCAGAATGACAAAGGGAAGGCCGGCTGATGCTGCGCGCGACGTCCCGGTTGAAGGCCAATCCGGAACTGACCCTCTGGTCGCGTATTCTGGGACTGAACTGGACGCTGATGGCGCTGATCACCATGGTGTCCAGCGTCGGCTTCGTCATGCTCTATTCCGCGGCCAAGGGCTCATTCGAGCCCTGGGCATCGCGCCAGATGATGCGCTATGCGATCCTGTTCGCCATGATGATCGTGATCGCGCTGGTCGATATCCGGGTCTGGCTGCGCTACGCCTATCCTTTCTATTTCCTGATCCTTGGGCTGTTGCTGGCGGTGGAAATCGCTGGTGATATCGGCATGGGCGCACAGCGTTGGATCGATCTGGGCCTGATTCGGCTGCAGCCTTCGGAATTGATGAAGGTTGCCTTGGTCCTGGCGCTGGCGCGCTATTATCACGGGCTGACCCAGGATCAGGTGGGACGGTTGTCTGCGCTTACGCTGCCCGCCGTGATGATCGCCCTGCCCGTCGCCCTGGTGCTGCGCCAGCCGGATCTGGGAACGGCCGTGATGCTGGCTGGCGGGGGAATCGCCATCTCTTTCCTGGCGGGGGTCCGGCTCTGGATTTTTCTGCTGGGCGGGGTGGCGATGGTCAGCAGCCTGCCGATTGCCTGGAACCTGATGCATGATTACCAGCGCCGGCGTGTGCTGACCTTCATCAATCCCGAATCCGATCCGCTCGGCGCGGGCTATCACATCATGCAGTCGAAGATCGCGCTGGGCTCCGGCGGCATTTTCGGCAAAGGGCTGATGGGCGGTACACAATCCTATCTGAATTTCCTGCCGGAGAAGCAGACCGACTTCATCTTCACCATGCTGGCCGAGGAATACGGGCTGGTGGGTGGGGTGTTTCTGCTGGCGCTCTATGGCATGTTGCTGCTCTACGGGCTGTTCATCTCGCTGCGAAGCCGCAATCAGTTCGGGCGGCTGCTCGGTATGGGCGTGACCTTCACCTTCTCGCTCTATGTCTTCATCAACGGGGCGATGGTGATGGGGTTGATCCCGGTCGTGGGGGTGCCGCTGCCCCTGGTATCCTATGGCGGCACGGCGATGATGACCGTGCTGATAGGGTTTGGCCTGTTGATGAATGTCTATATCCACCGCGATATCCAGATCGGCCGTACCGGCAGCGGGATGATGGAATAGCCCGCAAGCAAGGGCGAAGCCCGCCGGATTTGCGGGTGGGGGCTTGCGCAAGCAAGGGCGAAGCCCGCCGGATTTGCGGGTAGGGGCTTACGCAAGCAAGGGCGAAGCCCGCCGGATTTGCGGGTAGGGGCTTACGCAAGCAAG
>Ga0209066_10001433_pt1 | contig 31568 bp, 27 predicted proteins | sample All_14_2_FD_187198 | JGI IMG/M metagenome (GOLD analysis project Ga0209066, IMG submission 187198) | Freshwater microbial communities in response to fracking from Pennsylvania, USA - Allegheny Zone_MetaG_DW_15 (SPAdes) (version 2) ... | reverse complement strand
TCAGCAGCCAGTGTGCATCGTGTCACCTCAATACCGCCTACGGCCTGACCGCCAAGCCCAATGACAGCACGCACAGCAGTGTCAGTGGTGGCTGCGAGTCGTGCCACAACACGGCCGGTTGGTCGGGTGCCAAGGTGGACCACAGCAAGTTCAACGTCACGACGCAGTGCGCCAGTTGCCACAATGGCGGCACCGCCACCGGCAAGCCCGCCGGGCACATGCCCGTCACGGCCAATTGCGTCAGCTGCCACAGCGTGAACAAATGGACGCCGTCCACCTGGAACCACACGCAAGCCACCGTCTCTGGTCAGTGCGCAACCTGCCACTCGGGCAGCTACCCGCCCGCTGATGGCAAACCGGGCAACCACATCCCCTATCAAAGCCTGGTCGGCGTATCGACCGGCAACTGCGACAGCTGCCACAAGGGTGGCTACACCGCCTGGAACACCGGACGCTTTCACAGCAATGTGAGCATCATCGGGCAGTGCGCGACATGCCACATGACGCCGGCCTACGGCCTGACCGCCAAGCCCAGCAACAACTTGCACGCCACGGTGACGGGCGGCTGTGAGTCCTGTCACAACACCAGTGGCTGGGCCGGCGCACGCGTGGACCACAGTAAATTCACCGCGGCCACGCAGTGCGCCAGTTGCCACAACGGCAGCGCCGCCACCGGCAAGCAGGGCAACCACATCCCCACCACCGTCAACTGCCTCAACTGCCACAACACCAGCACCTGGACACCTTCCAAGTGGAACCACACCCAGACCACCGTGACCGGTCAATGCTCGACCTGCCACTCAGGCAGCTACCCGCCCGCTGACGGCCGACCTGGCAACCACATCCCTTACCAAGCCCTGACCGGCGCGGCTATCACCAACTGCGACAGCTGCCACAAAGGCGGCTACACCGCCTGGAACACCGGACGCTTTCACAGCAATGTGAGCATCATCGGGCAGTGCGCGACATGCCACATGACGCCGGCCTACGGCCTGACCGCCAAGCCCAGCAACACCTTGCACGCCACGGTGACAGGCGGCTGCGAGTCCTGTCACAACACCAGTGGCTGGGCCGGTGCACGCGTGGACCACGGCAAATTCACGGCGGCTACACAGTGCGCCAGTTGCCACAACGGCAGCGCCGCCACAGGCAAGCAGGGCAACCACATCCCCACCACCGTGAACTGCGTCAGCTGCCACAACACCAGCACGTGGACACCGTCCAAGTGGAACCACACCCAGGCCACCGTCACAGGCCAGTGTTCGACCTGCCACTCGGGCAGCTACCCGCCCGCTGACGGCCGACCCAGCAACCACATTCCCTATCAGGCCCTCACTGGCGCGGCTATCACCAACTGCGACGGCTGCCACAAGGGTGGCTACACCGCCTGGAACACCGGGCGCTTCCACAGCAATGTGAGCATCATCGGGCAGTGCGCGACCTGCCACATGACACCGGCCTATGGCCTCACGGCCAAGCCTGCCAACGCGTTGCACGCCACCGTCACGGGCGGCTGCGAGACCTGCCACAACACCAATGGCTGGTCAGGTGCCCGCGTGGACCACAGCAGGTTCACGGTGGCCACGCAGTGCGCCAGTTGCCACAACGGCAGCGCCGCCACCGGCAAGCAGGGCAACCACATCCCCACCACCGTCAACTGCGTCAGCTGCCACAACACCAGCACCTGGACGCCCTCCAAGTGGAACCACACCCAGGCACCTGTGACCAACCAGTGCAGCAGTTGCCACTCCGGCGCCTTCCCGCCCGCCGATGGGCGCCCCAGCAACCACATTCCCTACCAGAGCCTGTCTGGCGCGGCCATCACCAACTGCGACAGCTGCCACAAGAGCGGCTACAGCAGTTGGAGCCCGGGTCGCTTCCACAACAACGTGTCGATCCTGGGGCAGTGCTCGACCTGTCACCTCAGCGCCGCCTATGGCCTGACGACCAAGCCCAACAACGCGATCCACAGCAGCATCGTCAACAACTGCGAGTCCTGCCACAAGTCAACAGCCTCATGGTCAACAGTGAGCTTTGCACACTCACCGGCCAACGCCGTGGGCTCCGGCACCTGCGACAACTGCCACAACGGCGCCACGGCCACGGGCAAGCCCGGCAACCACATCCCCATTCAGGTGGGCGGCGTGAAGTGCGATGCCTGCCACAAGTCTCAGCAGGCCTGGGCCACCAGCGTCACGATGAACCACGGTGCCGTGAGCAGCCAGACGTGCAAGACCTGCCACACCCAAGCCTACGCCGGGGCTGGCGCACTGGCCAAGCCCAACAACCACATTCCCGAAGCGCAACTGCTCAATGGCGCCACGATGGACTGCAAGGCCTGCCACACCAGCACCAATGCGGGTGGCTTCGGCACCTCGCTGATGAACCACAACAACAGCCAGGGCAACGGCTCAGGCTGGTGTTATGCCTGCCACAACGCAGGCACCGCCTACCTGGGCGGCATGGAGCGCAAGTCGCTGACACATGAAAAGAAGACTGGCGTGACCGATTGCTCGCAATCCGGTTGCCACCGCCCCCTTGGCAACAAGGGCAGCACCTACCGCAACTGGGATTGAGCGCCACCGTGCGCCGGCTTGATATGAACGCAGTGACTTTCCCCCGCCTTGTGGCATCCGTTCTGGTGCTGGCCGCCTGGTCAGCCCAGGCCGACATCATGGACGAGGTCGATGTCAGGCGAGAGGGCAACAACGCGGTGCTGCAGATTCGCCTGAGTGCGCCGATCAGCCTGCTGCGGTCCACCGTGTCCCGCACCCGCGAGCTGACGCAGGCCTACTACCAGGTGCGCAGCCGCGATGCCGCGCCGGTGTATGTCGCTGGTGAGCGCCGTGTCATCAAGGCAGATGGCTTGCCCGGCATCACCATCGAAGACGAGCCGGTTCACGCCGACAACCTGGCAGACCCCAACCGCCGCTTGGTCATCAAGTTCAGTCAGACCACCCGGTTCAAGGTGCGTGCTGGCAAAGGCGACCGCGCCATAGAGGTGGTGCTGGAAGGCCTGGGCGCAGCCGTCAAGGCGCCGAGTTCATCCAAACCTCAGGCACCAGGCCTGCCTGAGCAGCGTTATGTCATTGCCCTGGCCCGCGCCAGCGACCCCAAGGTGGGCATCGACACGCCCGTCCCCCAGTCCCTCCAAAGCTACCAGGTGTTCACCACCAGCCGCGTCATTGATGGGCAACAGGTCCATGAGGTGGACCTGGGCTACTTCGCCACCCTGGCAGAGGCCGAAGCCGCTTTGAAGTTGCTGGGCCGATTTCCGCAGGCGCTCATCGTCAAGCTGAGTGACAAAACAGATGCCACCGGCACGGCAGGCACATCGCCCGCACCCACCGCTGCCGTGACGCCGGCACCCCAGCCCGGCGATCAAACCCCTGCGGACATGCTGCAGCGCTCACGCCAGGCCTACGAACAACAACGCCTGGATGACGCCGCCCTGGCCCTGGGCCAGTTGCTGGACCTGCCCCCCTCGCCCGTCACCCAGGAAGCGCAAGAGTTGATGGGGCAAGTTCGGCTGGCGCAAGGCGACACTGGCCGCGCCCAAGCCGAGTTCGAGGCCTACCTCAAGCAATTCCCCACAGGCCCCGGCGCAGAGCGGGTCAGGGCCGCGCTAGCTGGTCTGCAACAAACCGATTTGAAGCTGACGCCCACCCTGGATGCCGTCAAGCAGCCCGAACGTGTCACCACCCTGACCGGCTCGGTCTCGCAGTACTACTACGGCGGCAAGTCGACCTTCGCCTCGCAAGCCGTGCGCAACACCGATGGCACCTTGCTCTCGCCAGACGAAGTCAGCCGAAACAGCAAGAGCCCCATCAGCAGCGACGATCAGCGACAACTGACCACCAATGTGGACACCACCTGGCGCGCGCGCGATGCCGAGAAGGACATCAGGCTGGTGGTGCGCGACCAGTACGACTACAACATGCTGGACGAGAGCCGGCTCAGGGGCAAGAGCCGGCACCGCAACAGGTTGACCGCCGCGTACATGGACTACCAGGGTCTGCAAAACGGTGTCCGCAGCCGGCTTGGGCGGCAGTCCGCCATGTGGGGTGGCGAAGGGCGCTATGACGGCGCCTCGGCCAGCTATGTCTTCAAGCCCAAGTGGAAGGCCTCGGTCGCGGCAGGCGTGCCCACCGACGTGCTGGCCAAGGCCAAACGCCAGTTTGCTGGCGTGTCGCTGGACGCCGACGCGCTGACGCCCAACATCGGCGCCTCGGTCTTCACCTTGCAGCGCATGATCGATGGTGAAGTCGACCGGCGCTCGGCAGGGGCCGACCTGCGCTACTTCACGCAGAGCGCCTCGCTGATGGGCTCGACCGACTACGACATCGTGTTCAACAAGCTCAACGTCGCCAGCCTGCAGGGCATGTACCTGGGCGAGAACAACACCACACTCAATGTGCTGTACGAGCGGCGCAGCCTGTCACCCGCTTCGCTGGGCCAGACCTTGTTCTTCCAGTTCAAGGAGCTGTCTGAAGCCAACATCCAGCCTCAGACCATCAATGACCTCAAGGCCCGCGGCTACACGGTGGCGCAACTGCGAGAATTGGTCCGCAACAACACGTCCTACTGGACGCACGCCATGGCCTCGGTCACCACCTCGTTGAGTGCACAGTGGCAAGGCGGCATCGACGTGCACCTCAACCGCACCGGCGCCATCGCACCGAACCCCGTGTTGCCAGATGGGCAAGCGGCCAGCGGACAACAACGCACCTTGGGCGTGCAGGCCATCGGCTCGAACCTGTATTCCGAGCGCGATACCCATGTGTTCGCGGGCTCACTGACCAACAGCAGCCAGTTCAAGGTCAGGCAAATTTCGTATAACAACATGACGCCGCTGAATGACGCCTGGCAAATCGAGCCAGGACTGCGATGGCAGCGCAATGTCAGCAAGGACATCGGTACCGGGCTGAACATCACCACGACGGCATGGGGCCCCGGTTTCAAGGCATCATTCAAACCTCGCCCGACGGTGACCCTTGAGACCAACCTGAACGTGGACTACACGCGCACGGAAGGCGTCACCAGCACCGATCAAAGCACCCGCTACACCTACTTCCTTGGCTACCGCTACGACTATTGAAATGCCGCCATGGCCTCTTCACGCGCAAGCCCTGGCCTGCCGACGTGGCGAGCGTCTGCTGTTCCAGCATCTCGACCTGTCGGTGATGCCTGGCCAGGCGGTGTGGGTGCGCGGCCCGAACGGGCAAGGCAAGACCAGCCTGCTGCGTGTGCTGGCCGGGCTGTCGCGGCCCGATGACGGACACGTCCAGGTCAACAAGCCCCTTGTTTACATCGGGCATCAGCAGGCCCTGAAAGACGACCTGACGGCGCTGGAAGCCTTGTCCTTCCTGGTGCGGCTGCATGCATGGCCCGCAGGCGATTCACGCCATGATGAAGACACCATCGAGCAGGCGCTGAACCACATGGGCGTGAAGGCCCGACGCCATGCCCTGGTCCGCACCCTGTCGCAAGGCCAGCGCCGGCGCGTGGCCCTGGCCAGGCTGGTTCTGTCGCCACCTGGCTCTGTGTGGCTGCTGGACGAGCCCTTTGATGCGCTGGACGACCAGGGCGTCACCACCCTCAACGCCCTGATCCAGGGCCACCGCCAAGCGGGCGGCGCCGTAGTGCTCACCAGCCACCAGGCGCTGACCTTGCCCGACCTGGTCGAATGCCACCTCGACCAACAGGCCACGAGGTAAAGCACATGTGGGCCCTGATTCACCGCGATTGGCAACTCGCCGGCAGACGGCGCGTCGAAGCCTTGCTTCCGCTGGTCTTCTTCATCGTGGCGGCCAGCCTGTTCCCGCTGGGCGTCGGGCCGGAATCGCAGATGCTGCGCACCATGGCACCGGGTGTCGTGTGGGTGTGCGCGCTGCTGGCATCCTTGCTGTCGCTGGGCGGCCTGTATGGCAGCGACCACGCAGACGGCAGCCTGGAGCAGATGCTGCTTTCAGGCCGCTCTCTGGCGGGCCTGGCATTGGCCAAGGCCATCGCGCACTGGGTCATCAATGGCCTGCCGCTGGTCCTGGCCTCACCCGTGCTGGGCCTGCTGTTCGACATGCAGCCACGCGAACTGGCGACCCTGGTGTTCAGCCTCTTGCTGGGCACGCCTGTCTTGAGTCTACTGGGGGGCGTGGGCGCCGCCCTGACGCTGGGCCTGCGCAGTGGCGGCATGTTGATCGTGCTGCTGGTGTTGCCGCTGGCCATGCCGGTGCTGATCTTTGGCGCCGGGGCTGTGGGCGCCGTGTCGGCCGGTGTGTCGCCTGAAGGCCACCTGTCTCTGCTCGGTGCCCTGTTGTTGTTGACGCTGCTGGGGGCACCCTGGGCCACCGCAGCCGCTTTGAAGATCGCGCTGGACTGAATGATGTCGATACCAAGCTGGACCACCTTTGCCGCGCCCTCGCGCTTTGAGCCCCTGGCCGCCGCCCTGATGCCCTGGCTGTGGCTGGTGTGCCTGGGCTTTTCGCTGGCCGGGCTGTACATGGGCTTCATGATCGCCCCCAGCGACTTCCAGCAAGGCCAGGCCTACCGCATCATCTTCATCCATGTGCCGGCGGCGTGGATGTCCATGGTGCTGTACCTGGCCATGGCCTTCTGGGCTGGTGTGGGCTGGGCCTTCAACATCCGGCTGGCCTCGATGCTGTCGCGCGCCATCGCGCCCACTGGCGCGCTGTTCACCTTCATCGCGCTGTGGACCGGTGCGCTGTGGGGCAAGCCCACCTGGGGCACCTGGTGGGTGTGGGATGCGCGCCTGACCTCCGAGTTGATCCTGCTGTTCCTGTACCTCGGCTACATCGCCCTGGTTGAAGCCATTGACGACCCAAGGCGCGGCGACCACGCCGGCGCGCTGCTGGCACTGGTCGGTGCGGTCAACGTGCCCATCATCTATTTCTCGGTGCGCTGGTGGAACACCCTGCACCAGGGCTCGACCATCAGCATGACGGCCGCACCCAAGATGGCCAACACCATGCTCACGGCCATGCTGCTGATGACCGTGGCCTTCTGGGCCTATGCCTTTGCGGTGGTGTTCACGCGCACGCGCGCCATCGTGGTCGAACGCGAACGCGGCGCGCAGTGGGTTCAGGCCCTGACCGCGTCTGGCAAGGAGTAAACCATGCAATGGCAAAGCCTGTCTGAGTTCATCGCCATGGATGGCCGTGGCCTTTACATCTGGGGCTCGTACGGCGTCACCCTGGCGCTCACGCTGATCGAGCCCCTGCTGGCTGTTCGACGTCGCCGCCAAGCCTGGCGCGACGCCGCCGCATCACAAGAGGACAACTGAGATGACACCGCGTCAAAAACGCCTGGCCCTGATCGTGGGCGGGCTGGCCTTGGTGGGCGGCGCTGTGGCGCTCGTGCTCAACGCCTTTCAAAGCAACCTGGTCTTCTTCTTCACGCCTTCGCAGATCGCAGCCAAGGAGGCCCCGGTCGACCGCACCTTCCGCCTGGGCGGCCTGGTCAAGGAGGGCTCTGTGGCGCGTGAGGGCGTTCAGGTTCGCTTCATCGTGACAGATACATTCAGAACCGTGCCCGTGCGCTTCGAAGGCATCCTGCCCGACCTCTTCAAAGAGGGCAAAGGCGTGGTCGCACAAGGCAAGCTGGGTGACGACGGTGTGTTCGTGGCCAAGGAAGTGCTGGCCAAACACGACGAGAACTACATGCCCCCCGAAGCGGCCGAAGCGCTCAAACGCGCTGCCGAAGCCAACGCCCGCATCAATGCCGGGCAGACCAAGGAGACCCGATGATCCCCGAACTGGGCCAACTGGCACTGTCGCTTGCCCTGGCCGTGTCGATGCTGCTGTCGGCCATCCCGCTGTGGGGCGCCTACCGGCACAACGTTGCCTACATGGCCACGGCGCGGCCGCTGGCACGTGTGCTGTTCGTGCTCGTTGGCGTGGCCTTCGCGGCCTTGACCGCCTCGTTTGTGCGCAATGACTTCTCGGTGCTGTATGTGGCTTCGAACTCCAACAGTGCGCTGCCTCTGGCTTACCGCGTCGCCGGTGTCTGGGGTGGCCATGAAGGCTCGCTGCTGCTGTGGGTGATGATGCTGTGCGGCTGGATGCTGGCCGTTGCGCAGTTCAGCAAGCACCTGCCGCAAGCCGTGCTGGCACGCACCCTGGCCGTGATGGGCATGATCAGCTTCGGCTTCCTTTTGTTCATGCTGGCTACCTCCAACCCTTTCGACCGCCTGCTGCCCATGGCCCTGGATGGCCAGGACCTCAACCCCCTGTTGCAGGACCCGGGCATGGTGGCGCACCCGCCCATGCTCTACATGGGCTATGTGGGCTTCTCGGTGGCCTTTGCCTTCTCGATCGCCGCCTTGCTGGGTGGCCAGCTGGACGCCACCTGGGCGCGCTGGACGCGCCCCTGGACCACGGCCGCCTGGGTCTGCCTGACCATCGGCATCATGCTGGGCAGCGCCTGGGCTTATTACGAACTGGGCTGGGGTGGCTGGTGGTTCTGGGACCCGGTTGAAAACGCCTCCTTCATGCCCTGGCTGGCTGGCACCGCCCTGATGCACTCGCTGGCCGTCACTGAAAAGCGCAGCAGCTTCAAGAACTGGACCGTGCTGCTGGCCATCACGGCTTTTTCGCTGTCCTTGCTCGGCACCTTCCTGGTCCGCTCTGGCGTGCTGTCGTCCGTGCACGCCTTTGCAACCGACCCCAAGCGCGGCCTGTTCATCCTGGCCTTCCTGGTCATCGTGATCGGCGCCTCGCTGGCCCTGTACGCATGGCGTGCGCCCACCGTGGGCCTGGGTCAGCGCTTCGCCGTGCTGTCCAAGGAAAGCCTGCTGCTGGCCAACAACGTGCTGCTGATCGTGGCCACGGGCTCGGTGCTGCTGGGCACGCTGTACCCGCTGTTCCTGGATGCAATGGGCATGGGCAAGATCTCGGTGGGCCCGCCCTACTTCGACACCGTGTTCGTGCCGCTCATGGTGCCCCTGATTTTTCTGATGGGTGTGGGCCCGCTGGCCCGCTGGAAAAAGGCCGAGCTGCCTGAACTGGCCACGCGCCTGAAATGGGCCGTGGTGGTATCGGTGGTGGCTGCGCTGTTGACCGGCTGGCTGGCCGGTCAGATCCATTTCGCCACCACCGTGGGCCTGTGGATGACCTTCTGGATCACCTCGTCCGTTTGCCTGGACCTGTGGGACAAGATCAAGCCGTCTGCGGGCTCGGGCCTCATGTCGGTCCCGCGCAACCTGCGCCGACTGCCTCCTGCCATGATGGGCATGATGGTGGCCCACCTTGGCGTGGCCGCTTTCGCCTTCGGGGTCAGCATGGTGCGCACCTACGAAACCGAGCGCGATGTGAAGATGGCCATTGGCGACACCACCGAAGCGGGCGGCTACGTGTTCGCCCTGCGTGATGTGCGTGAAGTGCAAGGCCCCAACTATGTGGCGGCACGCGCCGAGGTCAACATCTCGCAAAACGGCCAGACCGTCAGCACCCTGCACCCTGAAAAACGCGTCTACCGTGTGCAGAACAACCCCATGACCGAAGCTGCGATCGACGCCGGCCTGACACGCGACCTGTACGTGTCCATGGGCGAACAACTCGATACCGGCGAGTGGATCATCCGCGTGTACCACAAGCCCTTCGTCAACTGGATCTGGGGCGGCTGCCTGATCATGGCCCTGGGTGGCGTGCTGGCCGCCAGCGACCGCCGCTATCGCGCCCGCAAGCCCCAGCACGCCACGGACGCGCTGCCGGTCAAAGGAGCCGTCGCATGAAGCGCTTTCTGCTGCCCCTGGGCATCTTCCTGGCGCTGGCCGTCTTCCTGGGTCTGGGCCTCAGGCTGGACCCGCGCGAGGTGCCCTCGCCCCTGATCGACAAACCCGCGCCCGCCTTTGCGCTGCCCACCCTGGCTGATGCCTCGCAAACACTGCGCAAGGAAGACATGCTGGGCAAGGTCTGGATGCTCAATGTCTGGGCCTCATGGTGCGTGGCCTGCCGCCAGGAACACCCCGTGCTGATCGAGTTCGCGCGCCGCCAGGTCGTGCCCATCTACGGCCTGAACTACAAGGACGAACGCGCCAATGGCCAGCGCTGGCTGCAAGCCGGTGGTGACCCCTATGTGGCCTCCTTGTTTGACTACGACGGCCGCACGGGCATTGACTACGGTGTCTACGGCGTGCCCGAGACCTTCGTCATCGACAAGAGCGGTGTCATCCGCTACAAGCACATCGGCCCGATCACGCCCGACGTGCTGCAACAGAAGATCGAACCCTTGCTGAGGCAGCTCAATGGCTAAAGCCCTTCCAACACTGCGCCACCTGCTGACATGGCTGGCCCTGAGCGCTGGCCTGCTCGGCACCACCTGGGCGGGTGAAGCGGTACCGCTGGCAGAGAACCCGGCGCTCGAAGCGCGCATGCAGGCCATTGCCCAGGAACTGCGCTGCCTGGTCTGCCAGAACCAGACCATTGCCGACTCGCACTCCGGCCTGGCCACCGACCTGCGCCGGGAGATCCGCACCCTGCTGGACAAGGGCCAGAGCGACCAGCAGATACGCGACTACATGACCGCGCGTTACGGCAACTTCATCCTCTACCGACCACCCGTCACAAGCAGCACCGCCCTGCTCTGGTTCGGCCCCGGCCTGCTGGCCGTGGTCGGCTTGCTGAGCCTGTGGCTGATCCTGCGCCGACGTGCACGCATGAGCGCAGATGCCTTTGACCCCGACCTGCCTGAAGGCAGCGAGCAGCCTTGAGACCCCCACACCCATGAGCGCCCACATCGAAGACCTCAAGCAGCAACTGCGTCAACTGGCCGACCTGGCCCAACGCGGCGCCCTGCCCGATGCGCCTTATCAAGAGGCCAAGGCCAGGCTGGAGCGGCAACTGCTGGACGCGGTGCTGGCCGGCGGCGGCGATGCCCCGATGGCGGCAGCCGCATCGCCAACAGCCAACGCAGCGGCCGAACCCGCAGCCAAACTGTCTCGCACGATGCTGGGCGGCATGCTGGCGTTTGTGGTGGTGGTGGGCGCGGCTGGCTACGCCTGGGTAGGCAAGCCCGGCGCGTGGCAGGTAGGGCCCGGCGCCTCGCCTGAGGTGGCGCAAGCGGCAGGCGCATCGCCACACCAAGGTGCATCGGCCCCGCATGAGATGAGCGCAGACCAGATCAACGCCATGGTGGAAGGCCTGGCCGCCAAACTGCAGGCCGACCCGGGCAACGCCGAAGGCTGGGCCATGCTGGCCCGCACCTACGCGGCGTTGGGTCGGTTTGACGCATCCATCCCGGCTTACCAGAAGGCCGCCACCCTGGCCCCCAACGACGCGCAAATCTATGCCGACTACGCCGATGCCCTGGCCGTGACAAGGGGCCGCAAGCTGGACGGCGAGCCCACAGCCCTGATCACCAAGGCCCTCAAGCTGGACCCGCGTAACTTCAAGGCGCTTTACCTGTCAGGCACCATCGCCTTCGAGCAACAGGACTTCAAGGCCGCCGCCGACCTGTGGGAGCGCGCCAGCCAGCACACCCCGCCCGACAACCCCGAACTGGCCAAACAGGTGCAAGCGGCACTGGCCGATGCGCGCCAGCGTGCGGGCCTGCCTGCACGCACCAGCACAGTGACCGAGCTGAACGCACCCGCTGCCACAGCTGATGCTGGCGCGAGCCAAAGTGCCGAAGTGGCCGGCACCGTGACCTTGTCCAAGACGCTGGCAGGCCAGGTCTCGCCTGACGATGCCGTCTTCATTTTTGCCAAGGCCGCACAAGGGCCCAAGATGCCCCTGGCCGTGCTGCGCAAACAGGTCAAGGACCTGCCTGCCCGCTTCACGTTGACGGACGCGCTGGCCATGTCACCGCAAATGAAGCTGTCGGGCTACCCTGAAGTGATCGTCAGTGCGCGCGTGTCCAAAAGCGGCCAGGCCATGGCACAGCCCGGCGACTGGCAGGGTCAGTCGGCGCCCGTCAAACTGGGCGCCCAAAACATCCAGATCGAGATCGCCGAGCCGGTGCGCTGAACCAACGCTGGTGCGAGGCAAAGTCAATCGTCATCATCGTCCTCACACGTTCCCTTGACTTCGATCTCGGTGGCCACCAGTTCACCCTGGGCGTTGAGCTGCTTGCCGTGCACCTCCACGCAAGGCGAAGGCAATACAGACAAGGCTGACTCGTTGACCAAAGACGTGGTGTAGCGCACCACGGTGCCACGCACCACGAAGGTATCGGCCGAGGTGTCGAGCAAGCTGAGCTGGCCATGGAGCTCCAGACTGGTCTCTTCGTCATCGGACTCGTCTTCAATGGACAGCTCCCTGGCCACCAGGATGCCTCCCTGCATGCGCCCCTCCACCTCCACCCGCTGACCCAGAACCAAAGTGGGCAAAGGCGAGATGCCGCTGACATCGACGGGGGCACCGTTCACCTTGATCAAGCCGTTGATGTCACGCAACTGGGTGAGCAGGCCCTCCAGGCTGGCATCCCTGGTGTCCTGCACCAAAGCGCGGTCCACATCGACGCGCGTGGCTGACCAGTTGCCGCCCACCTTGGTGGGCAAGAACCAGACGCGCACACGCGCCCCGACTTCGACGCCATCGGGAAAGCCATCGGACAAGGCCTGATACGACACGGCCAGGCCGCTCCCCTGGCCGAGGTAGATCAGCTTGCTGCCAGCACCCGAGTCCACGCGATTGACCAGCGCTGCGATCTTGTAGACCACGGGCGATACCGATGGCTTGTCGATGCGCGTGGCGGTGAAGCCCGTGCTGTCGCTCAGGCCATAGACCACGACCACATCGCCCGTCGCCAAAGCGGTCGGCATGACCGTGCGGCTGTTGATGTTCACGGTCTGGCCCAGCACCGTGACCGATGTCACCGCCCCGCTGATCGGGTTGATGGCCGACACCGGGCCGATCAGGTCACTGCGCAGGCGCACCCGGGTCGCCGTGGCGTCATAGGCGTAGCTGCTTGAACTGGCGCTCGCCGTGAAGTCCGAGCCGTCAACCTCAACCACCATGCCCAGACCGAAGTTGAAGCCGCTCGGCACAGACGTGCCATCGTCCTCGATCACCTTCCCATTCAACAAGGCCTGGTCCACGTCATAGCGCACGCGGTTCACGCTGTTGAGGATGATGGACCCCAGGCCGGATATCGGGCCATTGGTGTAAGAGCCTGTGCCACCTGTGCCCACGCCCCCCGTGTTGTTGGGGTTGGCGCCGGCCTGGGTGTCGCCAGGCGCACCGCCACCACAGCTGCTCAGGGCCACGAGCAGCCCCAGAGACAAGGCCCGCACAATTTTTGAAGCACTCAACATCTCATGTCTCACTGTGGAAGGTGAACAAGCCCAGCCGCACGCGCTGACGGGCATCACCCTCGGTTTGGGCATCGGCTTCGATGCGTTGTTCCAGCATGGGTACCGCCTCGGTCACCAGGGCCTGCCAGTGGCGGCGCGCCAGCACCCGAAGCATCTCGACCGACTCCGCTGACAGGCCTTCGGCAAACACTGCTTGCTCGAAGTGCGCGGGCTCGTCGGCCAGCACATTGGTGACGGCGGCGTGCAGGTGGTCGCCCACGTTGTCGCCCAGAAAGGCCACCATGCGCTGCCAGTCGCCACGTGGCGTGAAGCCATCCTGAATGAGGCTGACCACATCCTTGTCGGCATCCCAGCTGGCCAGACCCAGGCGACACAACTCATCCAGCAAGGTACGCGGGTGCACATCCTGGGTCACCGAGCGGGCCAGTGTTTCGAAACTGGGCGCAGGCCCCTGACGCGGCAATACACGGGGCTTGCCCTTGCTGCGCAGCTTGCGGTCAGACACCCAGCGCGTGAACAACTGGGATACCAGCGAGACCCCGGCTGGCCTGGGCGCACCGGTGTCGGCTTGCGTCAACCGAGTGACCTCGCGCCGGTTGATGCCCGTGGCGGCCGTGATGCGGCTGACCAGCCGATGGGCCGGCAAACCTTGAGCCAACTGGGCCTCTTGCGCAGAACGCACGAAGGCCTGCTTGAGCGACTCTTCGACCAAGGCAAACGACAAGCCCTTGGCCACAGCGAGATCTGCAAGGGGCACCAGCACGGCCTGACATGCAGCCAACAGGGCGTCCTGATCCGAGGGGGGAGACTTGCTGGAGGAAGATGGCATCGTGCCGAGGGATCTGAGGAAGGTCGGTCAAAATGGGCCGAAGTCCCATTTTATGATGCTTTGCGCCTTTCGGGCAAAGACACCTTTGACAACAGGCCAGCAAGGCTAAACTTGATGTGCCGCAAGGCGCCCCCCAGCCTTCGGGCTTGCGCAGATCTTCCCGGATACCTACACTCCCGCGCATGCTGCACCGTTCGTCCACGCACCGCCTCACTGCATGGCTGGCCATTCTGGCCTTCATGCTGGGTGCGCTCGCGCCGGCGGTGTCGCAGTGGCTGGCGTCCTCTGGCTCGGGCAATGTGGCCTGGTCAGAGATCTGCTCGACATCGGGCAAGCAGCAACAACCCGATGGCCAGGTCAAACAGGAACACTGCCCGTTTTGCCTGATCCAGGCCCAGGCCGTCGGCCTGCCGCCTCAAGCCACCATCACGGTGGCGATCATCGAGGGGGCAGACGCCCTGCCCGTCCTCTTCCTGCGCTCGCCGCACCCGCTGTTCGCGTGGTCGCCGACGCACGCACGCGCCCCGCCCACTCTCTCCTGATGCCTTGACGCCCCCTTAGCCGGGGTCTGTTCATCGCGTGCCCAGGGCTTGCCCCTGGTCGCGCGCGCTCAGGAGATATCCATGCGATTCCTTGATTTGCTCATGCGCGTCATGACGCACTTCAACATCGGTGCCTTGATGGCCACCGTGGGCTGGCTCATCTGGATGGCCAGCATGATGACGCCCGACATCGGGTTCAGTGCCTCGCCGCCCAGCCAGGCCTCGCCACTGTCAAACCAGCCCCCGTGCTGCACACGGCAAGACGCCGCCAGTGCCCAGCCAGAGCAGCCAGATCAGGCCATGCCCCATGACCTGACGACCCGGCATCCCTCCGCGCAGGAGGGCTTGCTGTGAACCGCCTACAGGTCCGTCTATTCGTTGGCATCCACATCCTGGCTGTCGTGTTGATCTACGCCGCCGCCCTGTGGGTGGGCGGCCATCAAGTCAGCGAGCCCCTGCCCACACCGAGTGCGCTCAAGCCAGACAAACACATGGCCACGTCCACAAGGCAGGCCATCGCACAGGCCGACACCCCGGCCCTGGCACACAGCCCAGGCGCCGACACCCAGGCCCCGGCTGCCCGTCAGCAGGCCGATCAGGCCTGGGTCCGCGTCGCCGACCTGGCACCCCCGTGGGCCGATCGCTGAACCAGCCCGCTTTTCTCACAACCAAGGAGTTTTCATGACAAGTTCATCCATCCGTTTCATCGCCCTGAGCGCCGCCATCCTGGCCAGCCTGCCCGCCATGGCACACGTGTCGTACACAGGCCGCGACCTGGGTACCTTCAGTGGCCTGGTCAACACCAGCAACTACATCTACAACCAGGCCACCACCGGCAACTATGGCTGGGCCGATGCGGCCGACGCCGACTGGGGCGACAGCCACAAGGCCAAGTGGTTCAAGTTCACCTTGAGCAACGCCGCCACGGTCAGTTTGAACGCCTCCGCCAATGCGACAGCCACCAGCACCTCGGTGGGCGGCCTGATCCCGGCCTTCTCGCTGTATGCCGGTGTGGCGCCCAGCGCGGCCTATGACACCGCTGCCGTGACACAGGCCTACCGCGCCACTTTGGGCTTCCCCACCGAAGGCGTGTGGAACGCGCTGGGCGACTTCCAGATCGGCAACGACAGCGGCGTCATCAACACGCTGAGCTACATCGGCTCATCGCTGGATGGCGCGGGCTACCTGGGTGACGGCGTGCAAGACGGCACCACCACCAAGACCTTCACGTTGGCGGCCGGCACCTACTCCTTCATCGTGGCCGGTGGCGACTACCTCGCCCAACTGCCCAGCAACCCGGACCTGGGCAAGGCATTTGGCATGGCCGTCGCCATCAGCGTCACGACCGTACCCGAGCCCGCGTCCTTCGGGCTCCTGGCCGCTGGCCTGATCGCCGTGGGCATGGCCCGTCGCCAGCGTCAACAGCGCTGACCTGCAAGCCCACAGCAGGAACAAGTGATGACGTGCCTTTTGCCTGACGCTTCTACAAGACGACACCTCTGGCAGACCGCCGCCGGGGCCGTGCTGGCCGCCACCCTGTCCGCATGCGGTGGTGGCGGCGGTGACCAGATCAACTCGCCTGACACCGCCGCGCGGATCAGCAGCGCGGCGGTGTCCATCGAGGTGCAGTTCCAGGCCACGGTGGACAACACGCCCATTCAATGCGGGCAAGCGATTCCCGACCTGGGCAGCACCCAGGCCAGCGGGCGCCTGACCGACTTCCGCTTTTACGTCTCCGAGGTCTTTCTGCTGCGTGATGACGGCCAGCAGATCCCCATGACACTGGCCACCAACAGCGCGTGGCAGTACACCGCATCCAACGGCGACTCGGTCACCCTGATCGACCTGGAAGACGGCAGCAGCCACTGCGCGATCGAAGGCAGCAGCGACACCAATGCCTTGCTCAAGGGCAGCGTGCCGGCCGGCCGTTACGTGGGCCTGCGCATGACACTGGGCGTACCCCACTCGCTGAACCACACCGATACATCCAAGGTGGCCGCACCACTGGACAGCATGGCCATGGGCTGGTCCTGGCAAGCGGGCCGCAAGTTCGCCAAGATCGAGGTCACCGAAGCCACGCCAGGCACCTGGCCCGTCATCAGCGACACCTTTTACGTGCACCTGGGCTCGACCGGCTGCACCGGCAACGCCGGCCTGGGCACCGTGAGCTGCAGCCGGCCCAACCGCGGCATCCTGCACTTCGCGGCCTTTGACCCGCGCACCCAGAAAATCGCCGTGGACCTGCGGGCGCTGCTGGCGGGCACGGACGTCACCATCAACCAGAGCAGCGCGGGTGGCTGCATGTCGGCGGCCACCGATGCCGACTGCCTGCACGTGTTCGAGGCCTTGGCCATCGACTGGCGCAGCGACGGCACCGGCACCGGCTTGCCCGTGAACGATGGGCGCGATCAAACCGTCTTCAAGGTGGTGTCCAAATGAGCCACCTCTTCACAGGCAGGGCCGCGCTCATGCTGTCTGCCGCCCTGCTGCTGGCAGGCTGTGGTGGCGGTGGCACCGAGGTGACCGTGACGCGGGCCGCCTCCACCAGCGCGGACAACAGCCTGATCGTGGCCTTGCTGCCCCTGTCCTTCCCGGAGCCCGTGATTCCCGCAGACAACGCCCTGAACGCCGACAAGGTCGAACTGGGGCGCTTTCTGTTTTATGACAAGCGCCTGTCAGGCAATGGCACGCAGGCCTGCGCCGGCTGCCATCAACAAAAGCTGGCCTTCACCGATGGCCTGGAAACCGCCGTGGGCTCAACGGGCGAGGCCCACCCTCGCAACAGCCAGTCGCTGGGCAATGTGGCCTACAACGCCACGCTGACCTGGGCCAACCCGGCGCTGGTGTCGCTGGAGGTTCAGATGAAGGTGCCGCTGGAGGGTGTCCGGCCTGTGGAGATGGGCCTGAACGACGCCAACAAGGCCGCCGTGATGGCCCGCTTCAGCAGCAACAGCAGCTATGTGGCGCGCTTCAAGGCGGCCTTTCCCGGCGAAGCCAACCCCATCACCCTGGACAACGTGAGGCGGGCCATCTCGGCTTTCCAGCGCACGCTGATTTCAGGCGGCAGCAAGTACGACCAGTACCTGGAAGGCAAGGCCACGCTGACACCCAGCGAAGAGCGCGGCAAGACCTTGTTCTTTGGCGAAAAGGCCGAGTGCTTCCATTGCCATGGCAGCTTCAACTTCAACGACCAGGTCACCCATGTCAGCAGCCGACTGGGTCAGGCCAACCCCTTCCACAACACGGGGCTGTACAACATCGGCGGCACGGGGGCCTTCCCCGAACCCAACCGGGGGGTGTACGAGTCCAGCTTCGTCCCCTCGGACATGGGCAAGTTCCGCGCACCCAGCCTGCGCAATGTCGAAGTCACCGCGCCCTATATGCATGACGGCAGCATCAAGACGCTGGCCGAGGTGCTGGACTTCTATGCGGCAGGGGGCCGGCACATCACCACCGGACCCCATGCGGGCGATGGCCGTCTCAACCCGTTCAAAGACGGCTTGATCAACAACATCCAGCTCGACGTGCAGGAACGCGAAGACATCGTCGCCTTCCTCAAGACGCTGACCGACCACGACTTCCTCACCAACCCGAGGATCTCCGACCCATTCCAGGCGAGCAATGCGGCACCTTGAACACACCCTCATCGCCATGACCCTGCTGGCTGCGGCAAGCTCGGCCTGCGCGCACGGTGGCGCACCGGACGTCATCCCAGCAGACGCCGGGCTGCGCTTGAACATGGCCCTGGCGATCAGCCAGGCCAGTGCACCAGACGCCTGGCCTGCGGCGCGCCTGCCCGGCATCCTGGGCGCAGGCAACACAGCCGTCGACCGCAGGGGCACGGCGCTGGAACACGCCACGGCCGAGCTCGGGGTGAGGCTGACGCCCTGGCTGGGCGGCACGCTTGCTTTGGGCTGGCACGACAGCGACCCGGCGCACGTCGAGGCAGCCTGGCTGCGCACCGACCATGAGCTGGGCGACGACACCGTTCAACTGGGCGCTGGCCGCAACCGCCTGCCCATGGGTAAGCTGGTGGAGGGCGGCGGGCACTTCGACCGCTTTGCCGCCATGCCGCTGGCCAAGCGCGCCGTGCTGGACGACGACTGGATCGACGACGGTGTGTCACTGCGCTGGCAGCGCAGCCACGACGCCACCTGGTCATGGCTGCAGGCCGTGGACATCGGCCTGTGGCGTGCGCAGGCCTTCCCGGGTGGCGCTGGCGCACCCATGGCGCCCGCCATCCACATCAGCCTGGGCTGGCCTGCGCTCAGCCTGGACGGCTTTGCCAGCACCGTGCGGCCCAGGCAGCGCGGCGCCCACCTGCAAAACGCGCAGGCCGCGCACACCCACGACAAGCCGGACTGCCAGGGCAGCCTGACCGGCATCTTCTGTTTCGATGGCCGCAGCGACGTGCTGGCCGGCAGTGCCACCTGGCGTCTGCCTTTTGCGGGCCTGCAACTGGAGAGCGCCGCGCTGCTGCGACGCGACCGCGGCCTGCTGAGCTCATCCAATGGCGAGGCCACTTACAGCGGCACCACTGCTGGCGGCTGGACTGACCTGGTGTGGCCCGTCACGCCGCGCATCACGCTGGCCCTGCGGCGCGAGTCCGTGCGGGGTGTACAGGATGTGCAGGGCTCCAGCGCCCTGCCTGTGGCCCGCGATGCCGGCCTCACAGGCAGCACGCGCATCTGGCGCGCCGCGGCGGCCGCCAGCTATGCGCCGGTCAACAGCCTCAAGTTGAGCCTGGAAGCCGGCACCGACCGCCAAGGCAGCACACGCAACGACTTCGTGGTGCTGCGCCTGCTGTGGCTGCCCGACAGCCTGTGGGGGGCCTCGTGGTGAATCCCCCCGCATCCACAAGCGCGTTTTTCTGGGCCGACCTGGCCCGGCTTTCCCGTGGGCCTCATCGGCCCGTTCATCCAACCAAAGACAAGTGAGATCAAGCATGAAACAACTTCGCACATCAGCCCGTTCGGCCATCGCGGCCGCTGCCCTGACCTTGTTCGCCGCAGGCCATGCCATGGCGCAGGCGGTCGGCACCAACGACCTGGGTTCGGTCGCCCTGGGCGAGACCATCAGCACGACCCACAACGGCCTGAGCAAGAACGGCTACTCGGACAACCCGGCCCTGAGTAACTCGGCCTGGGCCCATGCGGGTGGCTCGCCCTGGTACAGCTTTCAGGTGCTGACCACCAGCGACGTCACCATCAACCTCACGCCTGTGCTGGCCAGCTCGGCGTTCAACCCTGGCATCACCCTGTGGGCCACGGGCAGCAGCATCTTCAACGGTGGCAGCGATGACATCGAGGTTGGCCCCGTGAACGGCTGGACCGCCCCCCACTCCTTGAACGCCACCGGCCAGATCGGCGATGCAGGCACCCTGTGGGCCAGCGGCGCCAACGGCAACCTCCTACAAACCCTGGCCTATGCCGTCACCGGCCCCGCCCACACCGACTCGGCCGTCAACGGCTGGAACGAGGTGATCAACACCGGTGTCAATGACATCAGCACCGACGACACCTTCGAGCAGGGCATCACGGGCACGGCCACCGGCAACAGCATCCTGTTGACCGCCCACAACCTGGCGAGCGGCTGGTACACGGTGTACTTCAACGGCACCAACAACGCCACGGCGACGGGCGCCACAGGCTGGAACAGCTACAACCTGAGCATCAGCTCCGTGGCCGCCATTCCGGAAGCTGGCACCTGGGCGCTGGCCCTGGCCGGGCTGATCGTGGCGGGTGCAGCAGGTGTGGGTGACCGTCGCCGCAAGGCCTGATTCGCCTCTCCAGCTCAAGCCCCCGGGTCGACTGTCAGCCCCGGGGGCCTTCTTCCAGACTGATCACGTTCACCCCGAGCTTTGCCATGACCACCCGCCACCTTCTCCGCGCCGCCACGCTGGCCCTTGCGCTGTGCATGCATGCCGCACCCAGCCAGGCAGAAGTGGGGCCCATCCCCATGTCCATCAAGGGCCTGTCCGTGCCGCCGGTACCAGGCCTGCTTGACGGCCCGGAGCCGATTGTGGTGAACAAGGCCAAAGCCATTGCATTGGGCAAGGCCCTGTTCTGGGATGCAAACGTGGGCAGCGATGGCGTGGCATGCGCTTCGTGCCACTTTCAGGCAGGTGCCGATCGGCGGGTGCGCAACCAGGTGCACCCCAATGGCAAGGGCAACGGCGCAGCCGCGTTCGAAACGTCGGGCAACGGCGCGCCACGCGGCGTGAACTACACCTTGACCCAGGGTGATTTCCCGCTGGTGCAATGGGCTCAGCCGCTCAACGACCCGGCCACCAACACGCTGCTGCGCCAGTCCGACGACGTGGTGGGCTCTGCGGGTAGCTTTGGGGGCGTGTTCAAAGGCGTGGACTATGAAGCCGCACATGACCTGTGTGTCCGCGGCCCCGATGGTCAGGCGCAACTGGGCGGCGTCGGCGCCCGCCGGGTGACCATGCGCAACGCGCCCAGCGTGATCAATGCGGTGTTCAACCACAAGCTGATGTGGGATGGCCGCGCGCACAACATCTTCAATGGCAGCAGTGCCTGGGGCCCGCGTGACACCACAGCGGGCGTGTGGGTGAACGATGCGACAGGTTTGCGCCGTATGGCCCTGGCCCTGCCCAACGCTGCGCTGGCCTCGCAGGCCATGCTCGCGCCCATTGACGAGCGCGAAATGAGCTGCACTGGCCGCACACTGGCCGATGTGGGCCGCAAGCTGCTTTACCGCGACGCTTTGGCCAACCAGGTCGTGCACCCCTCCGACAGCGTGCTGGGCCCGTATGCCCGCAGCGCGCAGCTCGCCGGCGCCAACGGCCTCACCACCACCTACTACGAACTGGTCACCCAGGCGTTCAACGCCAAATACTGGAGCGCCAAATCACGTGGCCCCTTTGGCAAGCCCGCCGTGGCCGGCAACGCCATCATGAGGCAGGCGTACAGCCACATGGAAGCCAACTTCCCGATGTTCTTTGGCCTGGCGCTGCAGCTCTACCAGAGCACCTTGGTGTCAGACGATTCGCCCTTTGACCGAAGCCCGCGCAACGCAGCCAACCTGCCAACAGGACTGACGCCGGAGCAGTTGCGCGGCCTGCAGGTGTTCCGCACAGCACACTGCGCGTTGTGCCACACTGGCCCGGCCCTCACCACAGCCGCCGTGGACCTGCATGCGCCCCTGGTCGCCCGCTTCCCCTGGGCCTTCGGGGACAGTAGCTTCCGCAACACCACGTCCAGCAACGTGGTGGCACGCATCGCCGGCACCAAGGGCTTTGGTTTCGTCGACACCGGCTTTGCGGCCAGCGGCGTCGCCCAGGACAGCTGGGATCCGGGCCTGGCCGGCTTGGACCAGGGTGGCCAGGCGGTAAGCTATGCCGCCCAGTACCTGCAGTACCTGGCTGGCAACAGCGCAGCGGTGAAGGACGCGCGCGTGAAGGATGTGCGCGCCTGCGACCTGGCCAGCGCCATCGCGCTCAACACCACACTCAACTACACCTTCATCTTTTCGCAGTTGCAAGGTTTGGTGCCACAGCCGCAATCGACTGAAGGCTGCCTCAGGCCCACCTACGCGTGGCTGCCCACGTCAGCCGCGGCTGCCGCCGAGCTGGCCAACCCTGCGACCAGGCGCATGCTGGCGGTCACGGATGCCGCCTTCAAGATACCCGGCCTGCGCAACGTGGCGCTCACTGGTCCTTTCATGCACAACGGCAGCATGTCCACGCTGGAGCAGGTGATCGAGTTCTACGCCCGAGGCGGCAACTTCAAGGGCGCGAGCCATCAGTTCGGCACCGTGTTCGGGCAGGGCCTTCTGCAAGGCGACCCCCAGGCGCGCGCCGACCTCAAGAGCTTCCTGGAATCACTCACTGATGAGCGTGTACGCTATGAGCGCGCACCCTTTGATCACCCGGAACTCAAGGTGCGCCATGGTCACACGGGCGACCGAACCCGCTTGACGCCAGGCGGCCTCACCGCCCAGTTGGCACAGGACGATGCGCTGCTGGTTCCCGCTGTGGGCGCGGGTGGCCGCAGCACGCCGCTTCAGCCGTTCAGCAGCTTCCTGAACCCTTGATCACCATGGGTGCTCACGCCACCTTGCGCGCGGCGTCGATCGCCGCCAGGCAAGCGTCATGGCAGTTCTTGCACTCGGCGTGGTGCGCGATGTGCGGCTTGCACGCATTGACGCAGGCCTGCATGGCCTCGATTGCCGTTCTGGCCAGCGCCGGCGTGAAATCGGAGTTCAAACCCGCTGCCTTCAAGACGGCCTGACAGGTCACATCGCAGTCCAGCGCAGCGTGCAGGCAAGCCGCCATGCCCTTGTCGCCCTGCGCGAGCAAGCCCTGGCAGTGATCGATGCACGCCAGGGCGGCAGCGGTGCAGGCCTGAAATGGGGCGACCAACGCCGCAAAGCGCCTGGGCTTGGCACTGGCCTGGGCAGCCAACATGGCTGCGTGGTCATGGTGCCCTGCCTCAGGTGTGCCCTGCGCGGCGGCCTGAGCAGACCATGCCGCAGCCACAGCCAGGGTGGCCCACTGGCCAGAACGTTCCATGAGTTGCCGACGGTTCATGCGTGCATCCTTTGATTCAGATTGACGAGACAAAAGCCGCGCTCATTTTGCACCCAGCGCTTTGCGCCCCCACTTCAACACCTCCAGCAGGCACAAGGTCAATGCCGCCACCACCCCGGCCCAACCTAGCACCTGAGGGTCGAGCAAAGCAAAGCGGAACAGCTCGCGCAAGGGCGCCAGCGTCATCACCAGGGTCAGCAAGACCAGGGTCAGCGCCAGCATCTGCCACAAGGCGCGGTTGGGTCGCCACAGCGAGGCCAGCAAGCTGCCGCTCAAGGATCGGTTGCTGATGATCAAGGCCACGTTGGCCAGCACCAGGGCCACAAAGCCACCGGCGCGGGCGGTCTCGTCTGATCGGCCCTCGGCCAGCAGCCAGGCATAAAAACCCGCCACCAGCCCCATGGCCAGCACGCCTTGCAGCAGGCTCCAGATCATGGTGGCGCGGGTCAGCAAAGGGCGGCCCGGCTCGCGTGGTGGGCGCTGCATGATGCCCTGCTCTTCGGGCTCGGCTTCGAACACGATGGAACACACCGGGTCGATGATCAGCTCCAGAAAAGCGATGTGCACGGGCGTGAACAAAATGGGCCAGCCCATCAGCAAGGGCAGCAGCGACAGGCCGGCAATGGGCACATGCACCGCCAGCACAAAGGCCATGGCCTTGCGCAGGTTGTCGTCAATGCGGCGCCCCAGGCGCACCGCCTGCACGATGGCGCCAAAGTCGTCGTCCAGCAAGACGATGGCCGAGGCCTCGCGGGCCACGTCGGTGCCGCGTGCACCCATGGCCACACCGATGTCTGCGGCCTTCAGCGAGGGGGCGTCGTTCACGCCATCGCCCGTCATGGCCACCACCTGCCCGTCGGCCTGAAAGGCCCTCACAATGCGCAGCTTCTGCTCGGGCATCACCCGCGCGTACACCGAGGCGCTGCGCACGCGTTCGCCCAAGGCCTCGTCAGACAGGGCCTGGATGTCTTCGCCCTTGACCACGCCACCGTCAACATCAATGCCGGCTTGCGCCGCCATGGCCAGGGCCGTGGCCGGGTAGTCGCCGGTGATCATGGCCACGCGGATGCCCGCTTCGCGGCAGGCCTGCACGGCAGCAGGCACGGCCGGGCGCAAAGGGTCCTGCAAGGCCACCAGGCCCAGAAACTCGAAGACAAAGTCGTGCTGGATCGCCGGCCAATCCTGACCTGTTGCCGATGGGGTGTGGGCGGCCCTGGCCACGCCCAGCACGCGCATGCCCTGGCTGGCCAGCGCCTGGGTGTCGCGCCGCACCTCGGCCAGACGGGCCTCATCGAGGTGACACAGGTCGGCGATGGCCTCGGGTGCGCCCTTGGCGGCAATCACATGCTCGGCCCGCCCAGGCACTTCCCAGACGTGCGACATGGCCAGCAACTCGGGGCTCAAGGCGTATTCATGCGCCAGTGTCCAGTCCGGGTGCCAGCGCGCGGGCAAAGCGGCCAGGTGCTGCTCGCCCAAGGCCCAGAAGGCCTTTTCCATGGGATCAAAGGGCTCGTGCTCGCTGGCCAGGATGCCCACCTCCAGCAAGGCATGAAAGCTTGCAGGCAGGGGTGCATCGCCCTGCGGCTGCCAGCGCTCGCCCCCGACCTGCAGGGCCGCGATCGTCATGCGGTTGAGGGTGAGCGTGCCCGTCTTGTCCGTGCACAGCACCGTGGCCGTACCCAGGGCCTCCACGGCATGGGCACGTCGCACCAGCACGCGCTGCTGCGAGATGCGCCAGGCGCCCATGGCCATGAACACCGTCAGGATCAGCGGGAACTCCTGCGGCAACATGGACATGGCCAGGGTGATGCCGGCCAGCACAGCGGCGAGCACATCGCCACGCGTCCACACATACAGCAGGGCCACCACCAGGCTCAGGCTCAAGCCCGCCACGGCAAACACCCTCACCAGATGCCGCGTCTGTGCCTGCAAGGCTGTCGGGTTGCTGTCGATCTGGCCCAGGGCGACGCCGATGCGACCGATCTCGCTGGCCGCCCCCGTGGCGGTGACCTCGGCCATGCCCTGCCCCCGCACCACCATCGAGCCCGAGTACACCCAGGGCAGGTCGTCACCGCCGGGTCGCCCGGCGGCGGGCTGATCGGTGGCGGCCACCTTGCGCACGGGCGCCGCCTCGCCCGTCAGCAGCGATTCATCAGTCTGCAGATCATGGGCGCTGACCAGGCGGGCATCGGCGGCCACGCGGTCGCCCTCGGCCAGCACCAGCAGGTCACCCACCACCACCTCGCGCCCGGCAATGCGGCGGCGTTCGCCATCGCGCACCACCAGGGCTCTCGGGCTGCTCAGATCGCGCAAGGCCTCCAGCACGCGCTCGGTGCGGGCTTCCTGTACCAGCGTGATCCCCAGTGTGAGCACCACGAAGGCCAGCAGCATGCAGGCCTCGCCCACATCGCCCAGGACCAGGTAGATCACCCCGGCCCCGACCAGCAGCTGCAGCATGGGCTCGCGCACAGCATCACCGGCGATGTGCCACAGGGTGCGCTTGTGCGCCTGGGGCAACTCGTTGGGCCCTTGCTGGGCCAGGCGACTGGCAGCGACCTGTTCGCTCAGGCCTTTGGGTTCATCTGGCAAGGCTCACCCCTGGTGTGCATGCGGACGAGCCCGATGCAGGCGCCCGCATGGTGCTCAACGAATTATCGCCACATCGGCAGGCTGGTCTGTGCGTTGGAGAACCCAGCCTGGCTCAGAGCTTGGAGAAGTCAGGCTTGCGCTTTTCCATCACGGCACTGATCGCCTCTTTGGCAGCAGGACCACGCAGCAGGCTGCCAAAGTGCTTGAGCTCTTCCTGCATCACTGTGCCCAGCTGGGTCTGTGGCAGCTTCATCAAGGCCTTGGTCGCGCGCAGCGAGGCAGCCGGCTTGGCGGCCAGCTTGGCGGCTTGCGACTGGGTGTAGCTGTTGACCTCACCGGGCGGCACGATGCGGTTGATCAGGCCCATGTCCAGCGCCTCTTCGGCATAGAAGGCCTCGCCCAGCAGCAGCTTTTCAGCGGCCCGTGGGTAACCCACCAGTTGCGGCAGCAGCAGGCTCGCGCCCGCTTCGGGGCACAGACCCAGGTTCACGAAGGGCAGGCTGAAAGCCGCGTTGTCGCCAGCGTAGACCAGGTCGCAATGCAGCAGCAAGGTCGTGCCAATGCCCACAGCCGGTCCGGCCACAGCGGCCAGCAAGGGCTTGGGGAAGTCGCGCAGGATGTTGAGGAAGCGCACCACAGGTGGCACCTCGCCACTGGCGCCGGTGATCGGGGGGTTGTTCAGGAAGTCGGCCAGGTCGTTGCCAGCGGTGAAGATCTCGACGGCCCCCTGGATCACGGCCACGCGCACGCTGTCATCGGCCACGGCGGCCTCCAGGGCGGCAGCCAGGGCGGTGTACATGCCCGTGGTGATCGCGTTCTTCTTGTCGAGGCGGTTGAAAGTCAGCGTCAATACGCCCGATTCAATGTGCTGCAGGATGTCGCTCATGACCATGGTCTCCAAATGCCAGAAAGTGAATTAAACGCCAGATTGGCCCGCTGCGGGCAAGCCTTCCAGCCAGTTCAAGGTGGCGGGCCAAAGCCGTTGGGCGGCGGACTGTTTGAACAGCCCGAAATGCCCGATCTGCTTCATGCCCAGCTCATGCGGATGCAGGTGCTCGAATTGCACCGGCGCCTGCGCATACAGGCGGTACAGCTTGCGGATGCCCTCAGGGCTCAGCAGTTCGTCGTCATCCAGGATCACGGCCCTGATGGGCACGCGCACCTGGGCATAGCGCGTGCGCAATGCAGCCCCTTCGGCACCCAGGTAATCGGGATGCAGGCACCAGCGTCGCCACTGCCACATGGCCGCTGAAGGCAGATCACCGATGGCGCCCAGGCGCTTGCCAGGAAAGTAGCCCGCCACCGCGATGCCCACGGGCGCAAGCACCCACCACAGCAAGGGGGCCTGACGACGGATGGCCGGTGCATTGAGGCGCCAGTAGCCGTTGCCACTGGCCACGGTCAACACCCGCTCGAAACGCTCGGGGGCGTCCAGCCAGCCAAACAACTGCCCACCCAGGCTGTGGCCCAGGTAGCTGCGCGGCACATCGGGCCAACGCGCGCAAAACGCGTCCACCACACCGGCCAGGTCCAGCGTGGCCCAGTCGGTGATGCTGGCCTTGAAGCCCCGCAAACGCGGCGGCGCAGACTCGCCTGTGCCGCGCCAGTCAAAGCTCATCACGGCCACGCCTTGCGTGCTCAGCCAGGTCGCATAGGCCTCGTAAAAGCGCTGCGGCACGCCCATGGCCGATGCAATGAGCACCGCGCGCCGCACGGGCCCGTCAGGCAGGTACACCCTGGCGGCCAGTTGATGGCCGTCACGCGCGGGCAAACGCAAGGTCTCGTGGCTCATGCCAGCCCCAGCCCCAGCCAAGGCAAGCTCAGGGCCCAGCCCTTGGGGCCCGTCTTGCTGTGGAAGAAATTGAAGTGCCCCACGGCCCGCAGGCCATGGTCTTGCGGGCGGATGTCCACATGGGTGACCTGCGTACCCGTGTAGTAAGCGTGCATGGCGCGCACGCCCTGGCGGCTGGCCATGGTGTCGTCCGTGAACAGCACCGCCGTGATCGGCAGGCGCACAGCCGCGTAGGCGCGGCGCACCGCCTCGCTTTCACTCACCACAAAGTCGGGGTGTGCGCACCAGCGCTTCCACTGCGCCACCACGCCACGCGGCAGGTCGTCCACAGCGCGGATACGGCGCCCCGCAAAGTAGCCGTGTCGGGCCACGCTCAGCGGCACGATCACATGCCAGAACACGCCCATCACATAACGCAGGGGCTTGGCGATGTGCGCGCTGTAACCGCTGCCACTGCCCAGCGTCACCACCTTGTCGATCTGCGGGTGCGGCGGCATCAGGCCAAACAAGATACCGCCCATGCTGTGACCAAACCAGCTGATGGGCAGATCAGGATGGCGCTGCGCCACCAGGGCCATCACGGCCGGCGCATCGTGCAAGGCCCAGTCCGTCAACCGGGCTCGGTAGCCTCGCAAATGCGTTGGTGCAGACAAGCCCATGCCACGCCAGTCAAAGGTGTAGACCACACAGCCTTGCGTCGCCAGCCACTGGGCGTAACGCGCATAGAAGGTCTGCGGCACACCCAGTGCACACGCGATGATCACCACACGCCGCGCAGGCGCGCGAAAGCAACGTGCGGCCAGCATGTGGCCGTCGTCCGTGAGGATGTTGAGCGATTCCATCTTGCTCCCAAAGAAAAAGCCCGCGGGGGACGCATCCCCCAACGGGCTTTTTCAGGCTGCGAGCGCCGAGCGTCCCAAAGGGATCACAGGCGTTCGATGATGCCGGCAGCGCCTTGACCAGAGCCAATGCACATCGTCACCATGCCGTACTTGCCACCGGTGCGGTGCAGGCCATGCACCACGGTTGCAGCACGGATCGCACCCGTGGCACCCAGAGGGTGACCCAGGGCAATCGCGCCGCCCATCGGGTTGACCTTGGCGCGGTCGAGCACGTGGCCCTTGGCGTCCAGGTCCTTGAGCACAGCCAGCGACTGCGCGGCGAAGGCTTCGTTCAGCTCAACCCAGTCCAGATCGGCGGCGGTGATGCCGGCGTTCTTGAGGGCCAGCGGAATGGCTTCGATGGGGCCGATGCCCATGATTTCGGGCGGCACGCCCTTGACTGCAAAGCTCACGAAACGGGCCAGTGGCTTAAGGCCGTACTTCTCGCAGGCTTCTTTCGAAGCCAGGATCAGACAGCCAGCGCCGTCAGACGTTTGCGAGCTGTTGCCAGCCGTCACGGAACCCTTGGCCGCGAACACGGCACGCAGCTTGGCCAGGCCTTCCAGCGAGGTGTCAGGGCGAGCGCCTTCGTCCTGGCTGATGGTCTTCTTGGTGATCGTCACTTCGCCTGTTTCCAGGTTCGGCGTGCGCACTTCGATTTCGATCGGCGTGGTCTCGGCCTTGAAGAAACCGGCTTGTTGCGCGGCCACGGCACGACGGTGGGATTCCACCGCGAACGCGTCCTGCTCTTCGCGGGTCACCTGCCACTGCTCGGCCACCTTTTCGGCGGTCATGCCCATGCCGTAGGCGATGCCGACGTTCTCGTCCAGGTCAACGACCTTGGGGTTGAACGAAGGCTTGTTGCCGCCCATGGGGACCATGGACATCGATTCCACGCCACCGGCGATCATCACGTCGGCTTCGCCCACGCGGATGCGGTCAGCAGCCATCGACACGGCGGTGATGCCAGCCGCGCAGAAGCGATTGACGGTGGCGCCGGCCACGGTCTTGGGCAGGCCAGACAGCAGCGCAGCGATCTTGGCCACGTTCATGCCTTGCTCAGCTTCGGGCATCGCGCAGCCAATGATGGCGTCTTCGATGGCAGCGGGGTCCAGCGTCGGCACTTGGGCCAGGGCACCCTTGATCACGGCCACCAGCAGGTCGTCCGGGCGGGTGTTCTTGAACACGCCACGGCCAGACTTGCCGATCGGGGTGCGGGTGGCGGCGACGATGTAAGCGTCTTTCAGTTGAGTCATGTTGATGCTCCGATCGATCAGTTGCGCACGGGCTTGCCGGTGGACAGCATGCCCATGATGCGTTCTTGCGTCTTGGGGTTGTCCAGCAAGGTGCAGAAGTGCTTGCGCTCCAGGGCGTGCAGGTATTCCTCGCTCACCAGGGTGCCGTAATCGACGTCGCCGCCGGTCAGCACGTCAGCGATGCAGGTGCTGATGTAGTAGTCGTGCGCAGAGATGAAGCCGCCGTCACGCATGTTGATCAGCGACGACTGCAGTGTGGCCTTCACGTTGCGGCCAGCCACCGGGAACAGGCGCTTGGCCGGTGCGCGGTAACCAGACTCGAACATGGCCTTGGCCTGGGCGATGGCCACATACAGCAGCTCGTCCTTGTTGGCCACGATCACGTCGCTGTCCAGCAGGTAGCCGAACTTGCGGGCTTCGATGGCCGAGGTGGCCACCTTGGCCATGGCTGCAGCCTGGAAGCCTTCCTTGATGAAGCCGATCAGGTCGCCACCGATCTGGCCGGACACGCCCTTGGAGGGCTCGAGCAGTTCAGCCGCACGGCGAGCCAGGTAAGCCAGGCCACCACCGCCGGGGATCAGACCCACGCCGACTTCGACCAGCCCCACGTACGACTCCATGGCCGCCACGCGCTTGGCAGCGTGCACCGCCAGTTCACAACCGCCGCCCAGAGCCAGACCGTGCATGGCTGCAACGGTCGGGACATTGGAGTAGCGCAGCGACAGCATGAAGTCCTGCAGTTGCTTCTCGAACGGGGCAATGGCCTTGCCGCCACCGCTCATGAAGGCCGGCATCATGGACTGCAGGTCGGCACCCGCAGAGAACGGGCCGTCTTGCGACCAGATCACCAGGCCCTTGTAACCGCTTTCGGCGATTTCAAGACCCTTGGCCAGGCCAGAGGTGACTTCGGCGCTGATGGTGTGCATCTTGGACTTGATCGAAGCGATGACCACTTCGTCGTCCAGTGTCCACAGGCGGATGGCTGCGTCTTCGAACAGCGTCTTGCCAGCGGTCGCGGCGTTCGGGGCTTGCGAGCCCAGCACGTTTTCACGGAAGGCCTGACGCTTGTAGACGGGCAGGTCACGGATGGGCACGTACTTGCCGGTCTTGGGCGACCACGAACCTTCAGCAGTGTGCACGCCATCACGGCCGTCGAACACCCAGGCGGGCAGCGGGGCCTTGGTCAGGGCCTTGCCGGCGTCGATGTCGGCCTTGACCCACTCGGCCACTTGCTTCCAGCCGGCTTCTTGCCAGATCTCGAACGGGCCTTGCTTCATGCCGAAGCCCCAGCGCATGGCGAAGTCGACTTCGCGAGCGGACTCGGCGATCGACTCCAGCGTCACGGCAGCGTAGTGGAATGCATTGCGCAGCAGGGCCCAGATGAACTGGGCTTGCGGGTGAGCGGACTCACGCAGGGCCTTGACACGTTCAGCAGCAGGCTTGCGCAGGATGTCGGTGACTTCCTTGTCGGCCTTGCCGCCAGCAGCCACGTACTCGCCGGTTTCGGCGTTGAACTGCAAGATGTCCTTGCCGACCTTCTTGAAGAAGCCAGCCTTGGTCTTGGCCCCGAAGTTGCCCAGAGCCAGCAACTTGTCCAGCGCCACAGGGTTGGCGAAGCAGCTGTTGAAGGGGTCGTCCTTGGCGCCGTTTTGCAGGGTCTTGATGACGTGTGCCATCGTGTCCAGACCCACCACGTCGGCGGTGCGGAAGGTGGCCGACGAAGCGCGGCCCATCTTCTTGCCAGTCAGGTCGTCGACGATGTCGTAGCCCAGGCCCGACTTCTCGACTTCGCGGAAGGTCAGCATCATGCCGGCCACGCCCACGCGGTTGGCGATGAAGTTGGGGGTGTCATAGG
>Ga0209066_10001432_pt1 | contig 31600 bp, 29 predicted proteins | sample All_14_2_FD_187198 | JGI IMG/M metagenome (GOLD analysis project Ga0209066, IMG submission 187198) | Freshwater microbial communities in response to fracking from Pennsylvania, USA - Allegheny Zone_MetaG_DW_15 (SPAdes) (version 2) ... | reverse complement strand
CGAACTCTCCGGTTTTCGCCTTGCCCGCCCCCGCCTGCCCCACCCCACGCCCGGCGATATCGACCTGCTGTTGACTCACAACCGCAAATACATCGACCCCATCCTGTCCGCCGCACGCAGCAACCCCAACGCCGTCGACGCGGCGCTGCTCGCCGCGCACCTGCGACCGGGCAGCGTGGACCTCGCCCGCACGCACGCCAAACTGATGGAACTGCGCTTCTGGGAACGCGGCCACGCCCAGGTCAAACCCCTCGCCATCGCCTATGACTGGCTCTACGACCAATGGAGCCTGGCCGAGCGCGATGCCTTGCGTAACAAGCTGGCCCAAGGCTGCGACTACCTCATCGACGGCATCCGCAAAGAGCAGCTGTCGCCCTACAACGTCTATCTGTACAACGCGCCGCTACAGGCACTGATGGCGTGTTCGATCGCGCTCTACCGCGACCACCCGCGCGGCGACGCCTACATGGCCTTCACCCACGAGCTGTGGAAAAACCGCGTGCTGCCCGTATGGCGACAGATCATGGGGCGCAACGGCGGCTGGCACGAAGGCGGCGAATACGTCGGCATCGGCATGGGCCAAGCCATTTACACCCTGCCCGCGATGTGGCGCTTCGCCACGGGCGAAGACCTGATCCAGTCCGAACCCGGCATCCGCGGCTTCCTCGACTTTCTCGTGCATCGCACACGGCCCGATGGCAGCCACTATCGCTGGGGCGACGGTTCGAACTTCCTGCGCCCTTCACCCGACGCCATTCCCCTGGCGCTCGAATTGCGCCACGCCGCGGCCTACACTCTGGCGCCACCCGCACAAAACCTGCTGCCGACAGGATGGCCCTGGGGCCCGCTGTCAGACAACAGCCTCGTCGATCCGCGGGCCACGCAAAGTCTGCCCCTGTCACGCCTGTTCGATGGCATCGGCATGCTGGTTGCGCGCAGCGACTGGTCGGCGGACGCGACCTATGTCAGCTTCAAGGCCGGTGACAACTTCTGGTCACACAGCCATCTCGACCAAGGTGCGTTCACGATCTACAAAGGCGGCGAACTCGCCATCGACAGCGGCCTGTATGGCCGGCCCTACGGGTCGGACCACCACATGAACTACGCCTACCAGAGCATCGCCCACAATCTGGTCACCGTCACCGACCCCGACGACGTGCAGCCCGGCCCAGGCTTCGACGCCGGCACCCCGCGCCACTACGCCAACGACGGCGGCCAACGCCGCATCGGCTCGGGCTGGGGCGTCGAAGCCGCACCGCTCGACCGCGATGAATGGGAGAAACGCCGCGACACCTACCACACCGGCCGCATCGTCGCGCACCTCGACCAGGACGACCTCGTCGCTGCCGTCGCCGACCTCACTCCCGCCTACACCAACAGCCAGTCCGGCCGCGGCACCTTCGCACATCGCACGCAACGCGTCGAACGGATGTGGCGAGTCTTCGGCTACGACCGCGCCAACGACGCCATCGTCGTGTTCGACGACGTCGTTGCCAGCGATGCCACCTTCCGCAAACGCTGGCTACTGCACGCCATCGACCTGCCCGTCATCGGCAAGGACAGTTTCGACGTTTTCGTCCCCGCCACCCCGCAGCCCGGCCATCGCGGCGGGCAACTGAAAGGGCATGTACTGCTGCCAAAAACACCGCTGCTGAACATCATCGGCGGCCCCGGCTTCGAATTCTTCGTCGACGGCAAGAACTACGACAACGACGGCAAGATCCAGCAAGAAATGAAGAAGACCGGCCCCGGCCTGCCCGAGCCCGGTCACTGGCGCATCGAACTGATGCCCGCCAGCGAGTCCAAGGAAGACGCGTTTCTGGTGGTGATGCTGCCCACGCTGGCAGGAGAATCGCCCCGTGCAACGGTACGCCGCCTGGAAGACGGCAAACGCGTCGGCGTCGAAGTCATCGGCCCGACGCGCACCTCGCGCTGGTGGTTTACGCCGGGCGAACGTGGCGTAACCGTCGACATCCAGGAGAACAGCAACAACACGCGCCATCGGATTGCGGGTTAAATACCGCGCGCCCACGATGATGAATCGGCAGGCTTATCTCGACTGGGAAGCAACGCAAGCGGAGAAGCACGAATACATCGCGGGCGAAATCTTCGCGATGGTCGGCGTAAGACGCGTGCATGCGCTGGTCGCACTCACAGCGCCGGAGGCGTTTGAAGACCTGGATGCGTAGTTGTCAGTACATCATCCGGACACTAACATGAGAGGACATCAGAACGAGGAGGTCGCCATGAGCGCCCTGAATCTCTCCAAAACCGAACGGATCGATGTCCGTGCCAGCAGCTCAGTCAAGCAACTGCTGCAGGAAGCTGCGCGTGCGAGTCACAAGAATGTCAGCGAGTTCCTGCTTGATGCGGGCGTGACGGCGGCCAATCAAACGCTCGCCGAACGTCATCACTTTGTGCTCGACGACGATCAGTGGCGGGCATTCCAAGCGGCGCTGGATCGTCCCGTTCAGGCCAAACCACGCCTGAAGCAACTACTCGACGCGCCGGGGCTATTGGATTGAGCGCGAAATACGGCCCCGTCCGCAAGCTCGCAGCCACAGATCAGGTTCAATCCTTCGACTGCGGACACGCCGCGCTCAACCAGTTTCTGCAGCGCTACGCCCTCGTCAACCAAAAAGCCAATAGCGCACAAACCTACGTGTGCGGTCATGGCAGCGAGGTGGCGGGGTTTTACAGTCTGGCGGTCGGCAGTGTCGATCCGGAAGACGCGCCCTCCAGAGTCATGAAAGGCCTGGCCCGACACCCGGTTCCGGTGATGATCCTGGCGCGACTCGCCGTCGACCGACGCCATCAAGGCAATGGGCTGGGACAAGCACTGCTCAAGAATGCCTTGCTACGCACGGCGCAAGCCGCCGACATCGCGGGGATTCGTTGCCTGCTGGTTCATGCCAAGGATGAAAGCGCGCGGCAATGGTATCTATCCTGGGATTTCGAACTCAGCCCAACCGATCCATACCATCTATTCCTGATGCTCAAGGACCTCAAGACGCTGCTGGGGCGCTGACCGATATAAACCCAGGCCGGCCAATGCCATAATCCGCGCCTACGTCATGCCAAGCGGCTCACCGCCCGCTTCGCCTCCAGGAGCTACTGATGAAAGGCATCATCCTCGCCGGCGGGTCCGGCACCCGGCTGCACCCCATTACGCGCGGCGTGTCCAAGCAGCTGCTGCCGATCTACGACAAGCCGATGATCTACTACCCGCTGTCGGTGCTGATGCTGGCCGGCATTCGGGACGTGCTGATCATCTCCACGCCGGACGACCTGCCCAACTTCCGCAAGCTGCTGGGTGACGGCAGCGACTTCGGCATCGCGCTCAGCTATGCCGAGCAGCCCTCACCCGACGGTCTCGCCCAGGCCTTCCTCATCGGCGAAGACTTCATTGGCGACGACAACGTCTGCCTCATCCTGGGCGACAACATCTTCTATGGCTACGGCTTCAGCGCCATGCTGCGCGAAGCCGCCGCCCGCAGCGCTGGCGCCACCGTATTCGGCTACCACGTCAACGACCCCGAACGCTTCGGCGTAGTCGAGTTCGATGCCGCCGGCAAAGCCATCTCCATCGAAGAGAAGCCCCAGCAGCCCAAATCGAACTACGCCGTCACCGGCCTGTATTTCTACGACAACACCGTCATCGACATCGCCAAGCAGATCAAGCCTTCGCCGCGCGGCGAGCTCGAGATCACCGACGTCAACAACGCCTACCTGCAGCGCGGCGACCTGCACGTCAGCCTGCTGGGCCGCGGCTTTGCCTGGCTCGACACCGGCACCCACGAATCCCTGATGGAAGCCAGCCACTTCATCCAGACCATCGAAGCCCGCCAAGGCCTGAAAGTGGCCTGCCTGGAAGAAATCGCCTACCGCCAGGGCTGGCTGAGCGCCGACAAACTGGCCGACGAAGCCGCCAAGCTCAGCAAGACCGGCTACGGCCAATACCTGAAGCGCGTCCTTACGGAAAAACCCGTCGCATGAACGTCATCCAAACCGCCCTGCCCGGCGTCCTCATCATCGAACCCAAAGTGTTCGGCGACGCCCGCGGCTTCTTCATCGAAACCTTCCAGGCCGAACGCTACCGCGACGCCGGCATCACCTTGCCCTTCGTGCAGGACAACCACTCGCGCTCGCAACGCGGCGTGCTGCGCGGCCTGCATTTCCAGCGCACCAAACCGCAAGGCAAGCTGGTGCGCGTCAGCCGCGGCGCGGTGTATGACGTGGCGGTGGACATCGACCCGGCCTCGCCCACCTGCGGCCACTACGTCGGCGTCGAACTCAGCGACGACAACCACCGCCAGCTCTGGATCCCGCCCGGCTACGCCCACGGCTTTTGCGTGCTCAGCGAAATTGCGGACTTCGAATACAAATGCACCGCGCTGTATGACCCCGCGGACGAAGGCGGCCTGATCTGGAACGACCCGGACGTCGGCATTCCCTGGCCCATCGAGGCGCCGCGCTTGTCGGATAAGGACATGCGCAATCCGACGCTACGTGAGCGGGTCAGAACGAACGGCCAAACTTAATCACCTTCTTGAGGAGGCACATCCGGCACGGCCGCCAGCGCGGCCTCGAAAGCAGCGCTTGGACGCCAAGCGCCGTCTCGCACGCCTGCTTTACGAACGTGACTGGACTCGTCAACGCATCATCGACCTTTTTCGCATCCTGGACTGGATGATGAAACTGCCCAAAGCCCTCGAGCAGCAGCTATGGCAAGATATTGAAAACATTGAAGGAACGCGCAAAGTGAGATACGTCACCAGCATCGAACGCATTGCCATCGAACAAGGCCTGGAGAAAGGTCTGGAGCAAGGCATCGAACGAGGCCGTCGCGAGGGCCAGCAAGAAGCATTGTCCGGAGTACTCCACCGCCAACTCACCCGTCGCTTTGGCACACTCCCTGCCGAACTCGCCCAGCGCCTTTCGCAAGCCACGCCCGAGCAGCTCGAGATCTGGGCCGACCGCGTTCTCGACGCCACCGTCCTTGACGAAGTTTTTGTTGAGAACTGACCGATCAATGCACCTGCGGGAAAACTGGGGTCAGACCCCATTGATTCTCGACGCTGCGTAAGCTGGTCCGAAGGCAATGATTGCCGCGTCAGACCTGCTACACTTTTCATTAACGTATTCTTTAAAGGATGAGTCATGACCTACAGCGCCCATGACGTCGTACCGATCAGCGAGGCCCGCGCCCGTTTGACCGAACTCTCTGATGAAGTCGTTGCGGGCGCAGAAAAGCTGTTGACCAAAAACGGAGCTGCTTACGTCGCCATCGTCGACGCCAGAAAACTCGATTATTACCACATGCTGGAAGATGAACATGCCTGCCTGGTGCTGCTGACCGAAGCAGCAACTGGCTTAGGTGAGATTCTGGCAGGCCAGCGCGTATCGACCGACGACCTGATGAAGGCACTGTCATAAGTGCCATGGTGTTACCTCAAAACGCGAAAGTCGAGGCGACGCCCAACTTCCTGGCAAACCTGAACCTCGCTCACCAATTCTTCGTGACCCAGGACGCTGATACCGCTGATGCACGGATCGCCAAACTGAAAACTGAACTGCGGGAAATGGTCGCGGTACTGGCATGGTCTCCTGGAAGCGGTCGCGCTGCTCGGTTCTTAACCGCAAAGTCTGCACAAGCCAAACTCAAAGCAGCGGCGGTAATGCAACTGGCCGAACAGGCCGGGCTGCCTCACCTACGCGAATACGTTGTCGGTCAGCACATCGTGCTCTACGTCCACGCTGAGGTTGAGGTCGTATTGCTGGCCATCAAGCACCAACGGCAGTTGATTTACTCAGTAGATTTCTGACGCACCATCCGTGTCGAAGGCGTACCACTCAGCTCAGCACAATCCGACGCTACGTGAGCGGGTCAGCAATCCGCCCGGCTAACACCCACAGATCTTCACACCCCCGTCACACCCGCTTCATCCGGCCTCCCTAGCCTCGCACGCAAACGTGCAATGGGAGCACCCGGATATGAAGCTCAGCATCTTCGGTACCGGCTACGTCGGACTCGTCACCGGCGCCTGCCTGGCGGAGGCCGGTCACACCGTGGTCTGCATGGACGTCGACCAAGCCAAGATCGACACCCTCAAGGCCGGCAGCATCCCCATCTGGGAACCCGGCCTGCAGCCCATCGTCGAGCGCAACGTCGCTGAAGGTCGGTTGCGCTTTACCACCGACGCCGAAGAAGCCGTCAAACACGCCGAGGTCCAGTTCATCGCCGTCGGCACACCACCCGACGAAGACGGCTCCGCCGACCTGCAATACGTGCTCGCCGTAGCCGAAGCGATCGCCCGTCACATGCCGCGCTACCGGGTCATCGTCAACAAATCCACCGTCCCGGTCGGCACCGCCGACAAGGTACAGGCCAAGGTCGAGCAGATCCTCGCCGAGCGCGGCGAAGCGATCCCCTTCGATGTGGTTTCCAACCCCGAATTCTTGAAGGAAGGCGCCGCCGTCGGCGACTTTCTCAAGCCCGACCGCATCATCATCGGCACCCGCTCGGCCAAGGCGCAGGACCGCATGCGCGAGCTCTACGAGCCCTTCAACCGCAACCACGAACGCACCCTGTTCATGGACGTGAAAAGCGCCGAGCTGACCAAATACGCCGCCAACGCGATGCTCGCCACCAAGATCAGCTTCATGAACGAAGTGGCCAACCTGGCCGAACGGCTGGGCGCCGACATCGAGGAAGTGCGCAAGGGCATCGGCGCCGATCCGCGCATCGGCTATCACTTCATCTACCCCGGCTGCGGCTATGGCGGCAGCTGCTTTCCCAAAGACGTGCAAGCGCTGGGCCGCACCGCTGACCAGATCGGCTACGACGCCCCGCTGCTCAAGGCCGTCGAGGCGGTCAACACGCGCCAGAAAACAACCCTGTTCACCAAGCTCGCCAAGCACTTCGGCGGCGCCGACCAGCTTGCCGGCAAGACCATCGCCGTCTGGGGCCTGGCCTTCAAGCCCAACACCGACGACATGCGCGAAGCCCCCAGCCGCACGCTCATCGAGGCGCTCTGGCAAGCCGGTGCCCGGGTACAGGCCTTCGACCCGGTGGCGATGGATGAGATGCGGCGCATCTACGGCCCGCGCAACGACCTGGCGCTTGCCAGCAATAAATACAACGTCCTCGAAGGCGCCGATGCACTGGCCATCTGCACCGAATGGCAACAATTCCGCGCCCCCGACTTCGACGAAATGCAGACGCTGCTGCGGGACAAAGTCATCGTCGACGGACGTAACCTCTATCACCCCACGCGCCTGCGCGACGACGGCTGGCATTACTACAGCGTGGGGCGCAGCCAAGCACGCGAAGCTCACCCCGTGGGAGCGGGGTAAAACTTTGGGTCAGACCCCATTGATTCCAAGCATGAAATCGCGCTCTACGCTGGACACAATGACCATCCGAAGCTAGCATTGTTTTACCACATTTGTAGTAAGCCCATCATGTCCGCGACCACCTCGATTCGAATTGACCAGTCCCTTTACGACCAAGCGAAGGTCGATGCCACCATCGAGCATCGGACGATTGCCGGCCAGATCGAGTTCTGGGCGAAGGTCGGTCGGGCTGCGCTTGACAACCCGGACCTGCCGGCGAGTTTTGTCGCCGAAGCTTTGGCCTCGATGTCCGAGCCCCGTGAAGACGCAACACCGTTCGTACCCCGGAGCAAGGCGCAGTGAGCAAATACGGTGTTGTCCAGACACGTCGGTTTGCTCGCCAGTACAAAAAGCTCCACGACAACGTCGCGGTCGACACCGATCTGGCCGTGGCAGCTGTCGCCGCGGACCCGAATAGCGGAGAGCGCAAAAAGGGCGACCTGGCCCACTTGCGCGTCGTGAACTTCCGCAGCCAAGGCCAGTTGTACCTGCTCGGCTACACGGTTGCCGATCAAGTGTGCCTGGTCTACCTCGAGGCCGTTGGGCCACACGAGAACGTCTACCGTGACCTGAAACGGAACTGACCTTGGGAAAACTGGGGTCAGACCCCATTTATTCTATCGAGCCTCCTATCGCGACGAGTCTGCCTCAAGCGCGCCGAAGACGGCAACTTAGCCCATCGATACACGTTCTCTCGAACACCACCGTTACCTCAATCAGCGCTCGGAGACGCGCACCGCAGCCCCCGGCCCACGCCGCCTGGCTTCCCGGCCGGACACCCAAGCACCCCCTACCCTGCCGTCGGCGCGTCCTTCCCCGGCACTCCGTCCTTGAACGGCAGCAACACCCGGCACACCACCTCGAACGGCGCCCCCGCCGCCTCCATCATCTCAGCCGCCTTCGGCAGCGGCATCATCCCGCGCGCCACCGCCTCGAGGCACAAATCGATCAACCGGCGCAATCGCAGCCGCGTACGCTGTTCCATCAAGCAGCCCCTCCCACAACGGCCAAGCCGAGCCGTCGGACCCTGCGGTCAATCGCAACACTCGCCATGCGCGCCTCTCTTGCCATGCAAATTTTTGTATGCAGCAAGAATTGTTCTCACAGCAAGCCACAGCACCATAAAGCATTGCTATATCAATAGCTTGATAACTTTCTCAACGCCACACAAAGCGAGGAACATCGGCGCTACCCAAGGCACTGTAAAGAAAGCCGACAGCCCGCTTCGCGTAACCCGCCGCCACCCACGCAATCAACAAAATCGTGACGCTTTACGTTGTAGTCGTCATGTTTCCGAATTAGTCTTGCGGCATTGCAGCGTAAACGCTGCGCGGGCGCCCCGAAAACAACTGGCATTTGGCAAAACCCATGAAACTCACCATTTTCGGAACAGGTTATGTCGGCCTCGTGACGGGTGCTTGCCTGGCAGAAGTCGGTCACACCGTGGTCTGCATGGACGTCGACCAAGGCAAGATCGACAAGCTCAAGGCCGGCAGCATCCCCATCTGGGAACCCGGCCTGCAACCCATCGTCGAGCGCAACGTCGCTGAAGGTCGGTTGCGCTTTACCACTGACGCCGAAGAAGCCGTCAAACACGCCGAAGTCCAGTTCATCGCCGTCGGCACACCACCCGACGAAGACGGCTCCGCCGACCTGCAATACGTGCTCGCCGTGACCGAGGCGATCGCCCGTCACATGCCGCGCTACCGGGTCATCGTCAACAAATCCACCGTCCCGGTCGGCACCGCCGACAAGGTGCAGGCCAAGGTCGAGCAGATCCTCGCCGAGCGCGGCGAAGCGATCCCCTTCGACGTCGTTTCCAACCCCGAATTCTTGAAGGAAGGCGCCGCCGTCGGCGACTTTCTCAAGCCCGACCGCATCATCATCGGCACCTGCTCAGCCAAGGCGCAAGACCGCATGCGCGAGCTCTACGAGCCCTTCAACCGCAACCACGAACGCACCCTGTTCATGGACGTGAAGAGCGCCGAGCTGACCAAATACGCCGCCAACGCGATGCTCGCCACCAAGATCAGCTTCATGAACGAAGTGGCTAACCTGGCCGAACTGCTGGGTGCGGACATCGAAGAAGTGCGCAAGGGCATCGGCGCCGATCCGCGCATCGGCTATCACTTCATCTACCCCGGCTGTGGCTACGGCGGCAGCTGCTTTCCCAAGGATGTGCAAGCGCTGGGCCGCACCGCCGACCAAATCGGCTACGACGCCCCGCTGCTCAAGGCCGTCGAAGCGGTCAACACGCGCCAGAAAACGACCCTGTTCACCAAGCTCGCCAAGCACTTCGGCGGCGCCGACCAGCTTGCCGGCAAGACCATCGCCGTCTGGGGCCTGGCCTTCAAGCCCAACACCGACGACATGCGCGAAGCCCCCAGCCGGACGCTCATCGAGGCGCTGTGGCAAGCCGGTGCCCGGGTGCAGGCCTTCGACCCGGTGGCGATGGATGAGATGCGGCGCATCTACGGCGAACGGCCCGACCTGACGCTGTGTGGCAACAAATACAGCGCATTGGAAGGCGCCAACGCACTGGTGATCTGCACCGAATGGCAGCAGTTTCGTGCGCCCGACTTCGACGAAATGCAGACGCTGCTGCGGGACAAAGTCATCATCGATGGGCGTAACCTCTATCACCCCGAGCGCTTGAAGACCGATGGGTGGAATTACTTCAGCATAGGACGCAGCTAGAGCTACAAGCTATCGCTCAGTGCATCACATACAACGACAACGCTCACCCACAACTTACAACTAGCGCTCTCAGACGCACCTGCTTTAGCCCACCATGACCGGACTCATACGCAACCTCTTCCAGTACCGCGAACTCGTATGCGTGCTCGCCTGGAAAAACGTCACCCTGCGCTACAAGCAAGCCTACCTCGGCATCGCCTGGGCCATCCTCAAGCCGGTCACGCTGATGCTCATCTTCACCCTGGTGAAGACCTTCGTCGGCATCGAAAGCGGCGACGTGCCCTACCCCATCCTGGTCTTCGCTGCGCTGATGCCCTGGACCTTCTTCCAGGAATCCGCCTCCGAAGGGGTCAGCAGCGTCGTCAGCAATACCGCGCTCATCAAGAAGATCTACTTCCCGCGCGAAATATTCCCGCTCACCTCGGTGCTCACCAAGCTGGTCGAGCTCTGCATCAGCATTTTCATCCTCGCCGGACTCATGCTCTGGTACGGCATGGTGCCCACCGCGCACATCGTCTGGGCGCCGCTAATCATCGGCTACACCATCCTTGCCTCGCTCACCATTGCCTTCGTGGGCGCCGCCATCAACGTGTACTACCGCGACGTTGGCCAGGCCCTGCCCGTGGTGCTCTCGCTGCTGATGTACGCCTCGCCCGTCATCTACCCGCTGCAACTGGTCAAGGACAAGCTGCTGTTGCAGCAGGCCGCCGGTGAATGGTCGAACGCCCTGTACACGTTCTACACCCTCAACCCCCTCGCCGGCATTATCGACGCCTTCCAGAACGTGGTGTTGCGCGGCCTGCCGCCCGATTTCGGCGCGATGGTGCCAGGCGCCATCCTCATCGCCGTGCTGCTGCCGCTGAGCTACCTCTACTTCAAACGCGCTGAAAGCTATTTCGCCGACGTCATCTGAGTACCCGCAATGCCAGTCATCGAAGTCGACCACCTCACCAAGGAATATCGCCTGGGCGCCCTGCAGAGCTTCAAGCAGACGCTGCTCAACACCGGTCGTCGCCTGATCGGCAAGCCCGTAGCCGAGCGCCCTTTGTTCAAGGCCCTCGACGACGTCAGCTTCTCCATTGAACAAGGCGAGGTGGTCGGCATCATCGGGCACAACGGCGCAGGCAAATCCACCCTGCTCAAGATGCTGGCCAGGATCAGCACGCCGACCAGCGGCTCGGTCAAGGTCAACGGCCGGATCGCGCCACTGATCGAGGTCGGCGCCGGCTTCGTACCCGATTTCACCGGGCGCGAAAACGTGTACCTGAATGGCGCCATTCTCGGCATGTCGCGCACAGAGATCGACCGCAAGTTCGATGAGATCGTCGATTTCGCGGAGATGGCTGAATTCATCGATACGCCAGTGAAGCGTTACAGTTCGGGGATGCAGGTCAAGCTGGCGTTCGCCGTCGCGACCAGCGTCGAGTCGGAGATCCTGATCGTTGACGAGGTTCTGGCGGTTGGTGACATCGGCTTCCAGCGCAAGTGCCTAAGCCGGATGGAGGGAATGATCAACTCTGGAGGACGCACTGTTCTGATCGTTGGACACAACATTCGCCAACTCGAGCGAATCTGTACCCGAATGTTGTTGCTCAAACATGGCAGACTCGATTCTGACGATCAACCAGGCAAAGTATCCAAGCGCTTCCTTGATGAAACCACGCTTCATCCCGAGCATGGAGAAAAAAACGCTGGTCTCAATCCAAACGTTGCCACTGGCGATATTGAGGTCGAGTCCATTCAGATTTTATCCAACGAAACCGTCGAAGGCACTCCACTATGCAGGCTCTTCGCCGATTTGCAGATTCAGATCCGCCTTAAAGTGCTGCACACCCAGAGCAACGTCGAGATCAACTTCGGATTGCACAATCCAGAAATGGTCTTCATGACAAAATCAAGCACGTCGCTCGTCGAAAAAGAAGTTCCATTATCGGCGGGCACGTACGTTGTCGACATTACCATTCCAAAGCTCTCATTGTGCCCTGGAACATATGGTATCGGACTAGCTATCTACGATTGGATGCGACGCCCTCTGTGGGCCGGCAATCGACTCGGCTGGTTAGCCCTAGAGTCACCTGCAGGCATACATCCACTCCTTCCGCAGAGTACGCTCACATACCTTCCTACCGACTGGATAGTCACGCAATCCAACACTCTGGCGAATCCAATCGCTGAAACCACCTCTTCCTCCTGAGCAACCATGTCAAATACAGTAATTGCGACACTCGGATCGTCTCTGCTCCTCGTCCTCCTCATCACCGCGCTTGCCTTCAAGCTCCGCAAGTGGGTTAAAAATCTCTCTTCGGAATTAGCAGTGGTCAGGAAAGAGCTCCTAGCGCTAAAGACCTCTATCGTCGATCCCGACTCACATCTGTCAAAAACGATTAACAACGCAGCACTCGAAAGTGTCAATGCAACCTGCTTGGCGCCCCTAGGTCTGAAGTTTCCCGTTTTTCTAGGAGGTTGGAGTATCGACACCTTTCTCGGACGATGGCTAATCCAACACATACTTGAGACGCGCCCCAAGTGCATCGTTGAGTTGGGCTCAGGCAGTTCCACCATCCTGATTGCACGCGCCCTCGATTTGATCGGAGCAGGCGAAGTTACCCACATCGCTGTTGATCACGAAAAAAAATACCTTGACCTAACACACAACCTCGCCGAACTTAACGGCATAGCAGAAAGAATTGAGTTTCTTCACTGCCCTCTCATTTTTGAAGAAAAATATGGAAAACAGTGGTATTCAGAGCTTGAGAAAAGAACTGCCGGTTTGAAGATTGACCTTTTACTTATCGATGGCCCTCCCGGTCCGCTACAGCCCATGTCTCGACTTCCAGCCTTTCAAGCGCTGATGCCATTCATGAATGAAACCTGCGTCGTTGTTTTGGACGATGCAAACCGCGCTGATGAACAACTCATTGCAGAGCAGTGGGTTAGAGAGAACCCCAGCTTTCAGCTTCATTATCAGAAAGAAGGGCATGGAGTCGCAATTCTTTCTCGCCGCAGCTCACCATCAAATACCATTTAGTTGATTTGATTCCAGACGTGTGAAATCTCGCTCAACCAAGACCAAAATTTTAGGACTTGGCACAAAACCCCAACCAGCTAGCCTCTAATAATGAGCACAATCAACATACTGCTATTTTGGTTTAACGACGACTGGGGAGAGTTTGGTCGCGCATACGAGCGCATTGCAGAACACCTTGCTCAGATAGAGGAAATCAGTAATGTTGTTTGCGTTTTTCCACCAACTTCAAGGTCGCCAGAAAAGACCCTAGAGATTCGCAAAATCTCAGAAAGACTCACATTGCTCACTGAGACAAATCATCAAAAATTTCGGCTAGACCGCCCATTTTCAAGACTTCGCCAACATATCAATGAGTATTTTAAGAACAGAGAAATTAATAACTATCTACAAAAAATTGGCTACAAGAAAGATAACACTATCCTTTGGCTGTTTCCTCCACACCCCTATTTGCAGCACCTAGCCAAGATAGTTCCACATCGACTTTCCATCGCTCAAGTGATCGACAACTTCACAAAATTCGATCCAACTCACGTTCTTTACTCCCACGCAAAGACCCAATATCCAAAGCTCGCCGAATTCTCTAACCTTATTTTCACCACCTCAAAAGCTAACCAGGAAGAATTCGCAAAGACGGGGCTCCCCTGTCATCTTTTCTATCCGGCGGTCGATGAAAGCTTCATCAGCAAGCCACGCATTCTGCCGCACCGGCTCAGCGGCGAAGCGCCGCGCTTAGGGTACGTGGGATTCATAATGGACCGAACGGATCTCGATCTTGTCAAGATCGCTGCAACCCAACGTCCGCAATGGCGCTTCCTGCTCGCGGGACCGCAGTACCCAGCCGGATACCTCGACGACTCCGGCCTGCTCGAACTGACCAATGTTGATTATCTGGGCCCTATCCCTCAAGAAGATGTTCCAGACTTTCTGAGATCACTTGATGTCTGCCTGATGCCACATCGCGACAACGAATACTCCCAATCGATGGGACCGCTAAAGTTGTATCAGTACCTCGCCTCTGGGCGCCCGATCGTCTCGACGGATGTTGCTGGACTGGAAATCGTGCGTGACCAGATTTACGTAGCCCATGATGCAAAGGAGTTCATCGAGCACATCGCTACCGCGCTCCGAACAGATACAGAGGAGCGGAGTGCAGAGCGGATCGAGGTCGCCCGGCAGAACACTTGGCCCGTGCGAGTACGCGAAATGTTGGATGTCGTTCGGAAGCACATGGGGAACACATGACTGGAGATATTCGCGCAATCGCCCTCTATCTTCCGCAGTTTCACCCAGTGCCGGAGAACGACGAGTGGTGGGGCCGCGGCTTTACAGAATGGCGCAACGTCACCAAGGCAAAGCCCCTGTTTCCAGGACACTACCAGCCACATCTGCCTGCGGACCTGGGATTCTATGACCTGCGCCTCCCCGAAGTGCGCGAAGCCCAAGCGGCGCTCGCCCGCCAGTACGGCATTCATGGCTTTTGCTATTACCACTACTGGTTCAACGGCCGCCGTATCCTGGAGCGGCCGTTCAACGAGGTGCTGGCGAGTGGCAAGCCCGACTTTCCGTTCTGCCTGTGCTGGGCGAACGAGAACTGGACGCGGATCTGGGACGGTGGCGAGAAGAACGTGTTGCTCGCCCAGCATTACAGCGAGGACGACGATCGTGCGCACATCGAGAGCCTGCTTCCTGCCTTTTCAGACCCGCGCTACATCCGCGTCGATGGCCGTCCGCTGTTTCTCGTCTATCGCGTGGAGCTGCTGCCAAACCCAAAGCGTACGGCGCAGATCTGGCGCGAGGCCGCGAAGCAGGCCGGCATCGGCGACCTCTATCTCGCGCTGGTCGAGAACTTCTCCAATGATACCGACCCCGCGTCGGTCGGCTTTGATGCGGCGGTGCAGTTTGCCCCGGATGGCAGGAACTTGGGCAAGAGGCTGTTCCGCGAGGGTCTTGGCGGCTTCCTGAGCCGCAGCGGCATCATTCCCAAGGCGTATTCGGAGAACATCGTCGTCAGGTACCCAGCCGTCGCGCGCGGCATGGCATCGCGTCCGGCGCCCGACTTCAAGCGCTTCAATTGCGTAACACCAGGCTGGGACAACAGCGCTCGACGCCGCAAGGATGCCCGGATCGTCATCGACTCGACGCCGGCGGAATACGAGCGATGGCTGCGGACGGTTGCTGACCGCACCCTGCGCGAGCATCGCGGTGACGAGCGACTGGTGTTCATCAATGCCTGGAACGAATGGGCAGAGGGCAACCACCTCGAGCCCGATCTCAAATGGGGACATGCCTATCTGGAGGCGACTCGCCGTGCGCTCGACGCTGCGGCAAGTCCGGTCGCGCAGACGGCTAGCGATGCCAGGGAAAGCACACCGCGAGGCGTGGCCACTCCCGATCGTGTGCGTGCAGCCTACTGGAAGGTGCGCGGAAAACTGTACGAGTATTCGGAACTGCTACGGAATATCCTCTGGCGACCGTCGTGAGCTTAAGCAGCGATGAATCCAGGACGTGAAGCTCTCTGATCTTTGAGGGCAGCGATCGATCAGGGGTACAGCACGTACGACAGGTCACGATGGTGATTACCCACAAGAGTTCTTTCTATGCACCTGCCGAGTATTTTTCACCGCATTGCCTCGTGGAGATCGATCGTTCGACGTCGACGGTCTTGGCGCGCGATCGGGGAAAAACCGAAGAAATCTGTTCTCATACTGGGCGTTTATCTGGCGGACCGCGAGAATGCCATCGACCACATCGTCGAGACACTGGGCGCGAGCCAGCATTACTCGGTGGACCAGAAGTGGATTTCGCTCCTTGGAGAACCGCCGTCCGTTGATGTTGCTGCCGTTACCGTGAGCCGGCGCTTTGGGCGGACCGGCAAGTTCGCGTTGATGAACTACCTGCTCTCGTGCACCGCGTGGCGTCTGTACGACTACGTGATCGTGTGCGACGACGACATCCGGATGCCCGAAGGCTTCGTCGACCGCTTTCTGGCGCTGCAGGAACGCTTCGACTTCGCGATCGCGCAACCCGCGCGGACGCACAACAGCTATATCGACCACCCGATCACGGAGCAGTCGGACTCGAGCCTGGCTCGTGAAACGCACTTTGTGGAGATCGGGCCGGTGACGTCCTTCCGGGCCGACATGTTGCGTCTGGTCGCCCCCTTCGACGAAACGGCTCCAATGGGGTGGGGACTCGACTTCGTTTGGCCGCACGTCGCGCAGAAGCACAAGCTGCACATGGGCATCATCGATGCGACGCCGGTAGATCACAGCATGAGAGCCCCGGTCACCACCTATGATGGGGACGCCACCCGGCGGCGGATGCAGGAATACCTGAAGAAGAACAGCCACTTCAGCAAGGAAGCGGCCTTTACCGTTGTGAAGCATTTCTGCGCGGAATCATGACTACGGACGCAAAAACTTCAGTACTACCCGCACAAGACGTAACCTCGGCAGTGGAGATTGCGCTGAGTGTGGTCATCTGCACATACAACCGTGCCCCGGTCCTTGAAGGCACCCTCGAAAGTTACGCAGGGTTGTTGGAGGCGCGCGACCCAAGGATCGAACTCATCGTTGTCGATAACAATTCGACGGATGCCACAGCCGGAGTCGTCGAATCAGCAAGAGCGACGATACCGGGGTTGCGGTATGTCCATGAACCGCAGCAAGGACTGTCGCATGCTCGGAACCGGGGCATCTGCGAAAGCCGGGGGGCGATTGTAGCATTTGCGGATGATGATGTTTTTTTCGAGAGCAACTGGGCTCTCGCGCTTGTCGATGCATTCGCTCGGCAACCTGCAGCACATGCAGTGGGTGGCAAATCCACGCCACTGTTCGATGGTGGCCGTCCCGACTGGATGCGAGATGATTTCCTTATTTTTTATGGTGACACGCGCTTCGGTGGCGAGGAGCGGTGGATGGATTTTCCAGACCATCCTTTCGGCTTGAACATGGCTTTTCGTCGGGAGGTGTTCGAGCAGATTGGTTACTTCAACCCAAGACTTGGCCGCATCAAGGCCTCACTTCTTTCCGGCGAAGAGTCGGACATCTTCGAACGGCTCCACTTGAAGGGGCTCCGTACGTGGTATGTGCCGCAGGTCCATCTTTTCCATCGGATTCCCGCCGAGCGTACAACATTGAAGTGGATAGAGAAGCGCTATTACTGGCAGGGCGTTTCCGATGCGGTAAGCGACCACTCCTCATCCAGTGAATCGCGGCTTGGAATATTTGCTGAATCTTTGAAACTATTTTTCAAAGCCATTTCTGCCGCTTGCGGCTCGAACCTTTCGCCACGTAAAGTTTTTTGGCACGCTCGTTCTCTTGCCACAAGAACACATGTGCAATATTTAATCGGTAAAGCGATCGAGAGCCTGAAGATTGCTTGCCGCTTATCTGGCCGGACGTAATCAGGGTGCTAGGAGTGATTGATTGAAGCCCCCCTTGGACATCGAACGCGTTCCTGCCGCTATGCTTTTTAGTGCATCGGGTGTACTCGACTATGAACTGGCTCATTGTTAACCCAGAGCTTCCACAGTTCGATCGCACCTCGGGGGGGCTGCGCCTGCAGACCTTCATCGGGCTGCTTAGGGAGCAGGGCTGCGCTTGCCGCTACCTCGTCACCACGCCCGAGGCAGAGCGCCGGCGCATTGGCGACGCTGACTGGGCTCGCTACTGCAGTGCGCTTAAGGACTTGGGCGTCGAAGTGCTCACCCTGCCTTTGCAGGAGGCGCTCGAACTCCACCAACCCGACGTGGTCATGTTCGAATTCTTCCATGTTGCGCGTCCGTTCTTGCGCACGGTTCGCGCGATGACGCCGAGGGCTCGGGTGGTGGTGGACTCGGTGGACCTGAATTTCCTGCGATACCACGCCAAGGCGGATCTTTCCGGGCTGCCGGAAGACCGGGCAAAGGCACGGCAGGTCGAGGAGCATGAGCTGGAAACGTATCGCCGTAGCGAGCTGGTGCTGACGCTCACCGACGACGAAGCAGGCGAGCTCAATCGCCGGCTCCCAGGCGTCGCGACCTTCAACCTGCCCAACATTCACCCCCTACCAGACGTTGATCGGCGTGAAGAAACTACGCCCGAAGTTCTATTCATCGGGTCGTTCACGCACGATCCCAATGTCGACGCAGTCCGGTGGTTTCGCGACGATGTGTGGCCACGTGTGCGAGCAGCTCGACCCGATGCACGATGGACCATCATCGGCGCCAACGCGCCAGAAGACATCTCGGCGCTCACCGGCGACGGCATCGTGTTTGAAGGGCGTGTTCCGCTCACCGATCCTTATATGAGGCGTGCATGGGTTTCGATAGCACCGCTGCGTTTTGGGGCGGGCATGAAAGGAAAGGTGGGCGAGGCGCTTGCATGGGGTGTTCCGGTAGTCACCACCAGTTTCGGTGCGCAAGGCTATGGCATTGAATCGGGCTGCTCGGGCATGTTGGCTGACACCGCCGATTCTTTCGCCGATGCAGTGCTGGCACTTATGTCCAATGCCCCCCAACGTATGGAGCTGGGTTCAAACGGGCGCAGCCTCATCGCCGGCAGGTTTACGCGAGAGGCGGTGGCAGCGTCGCTGCCAGGAATGCTCACCCACCTCGAACAGTCGCGCATCGTGGATAAGGTCGCCTGCCCCATGCTCGCCAGACTCGAACTGCGTACCTCGTCTTGGTGGGCCAAAAATATGGCTTGGCGGCTACGCTGAGGCCGTGAACAGCTACTGATCTTTTCTCAATGAAACTCGACCCGATCACCCGCTTCCTGCACGACAGAGCCGGCACCCATGGGCCAGTGATGCTCATGTATCACGCGGTGCAGCGTGGCGCACGCACGCCTGATTGGCCATGGGCGGTGTCAGAACGTGCGTTCTGCCGCCAACTGGATTTTTTGAAGACGGAGGGTTACCAAACCCTGACGATGGGCGATCTGGCAAGCGACCGGGTGAAGCACGCTGGCCGTAGCGTCGTGATCACGTTCGACGACGGCTACGTGGACAACCTGGCCGCCTGTGAAGCGCTGGCCCAACGCGGTATGTGCGCGAGCTGGTTCATCGTTGCCGGATCGATTGGGCGTGAGCCCGCGTGGCCGGCGGATGGACGGCCTGCGGGACGGCTCTTGAATGCCGCCGAACTTCGTCAGATGCATGCAGCGGGCATGGAGATCGGCTCTCATACCGTCAACCACGCACGGCTGCCCAACCTGGACGATGCCGCGCTGGAGCGGGAGCTGGTCGACTCGAAAGCGACGCTTGAAGACGCCATCGGCGCTGCCGTGTCGAGCTTTGCCTACCCGTATGGGGAGTGGGATGAACGCTGCGAGGGTGCTGTTCGCAGAGCCGGATACACGGCGGCGTGCACAACGCGAACCGGTTGGGCGATGCGCGATGGCGATCCCTACCGATTTCGGCGGCTGACGGTGTTCAATCACGACTCGCTTAGCCGCTTTGCCCGCAAGCTCTACTTCGGCAGCCACGACGTGGCTTGGGGCGATGTGGCACGGTATGGGCTGCGCCGCCTGGGGCTGATGCGATGACCGGCGCGACACGCCAGCCGGCGATTTCCATTGTCATGCCCTGCTTCAACGGGGCAGCGTATTTGCCGACGAGCGTGGGCAGTGTGCTGGGGCAGACCTTCGCAGACTGGGAACTGATCGTTGTCGACGACGGATCGACCGATGCTTCATTTGACTGGCTGCAGCGCCAGTCCGACCCCCGGCTGGTGCTGGTGCGACAAGCGAACCAGGGCGTAAGTGCTGCGCGCAACGCGGGGCTCTCCCGGGCGCGGGGCGACTATGTGGCGTTTCTCGATGCGGACGACACATGGGCACCCACCTTTCTCGAAAAAATGCTGTCCGCGCTGCAATCGCAACCGCAGGCCGTGCTGGCGTATTGCGGTTGGCAGAACCTGGGGCTTTCCGGCGGACGGGGGCAGCCCTTTGTGCCACCGGATTATGAGACGCCCGAGAAACGCGAGACCTTGTTCGCGGGTTGCCGATGGCCGGTACATGCTGCACTGTCGCAGCGTGCGGCGGTACTAACGGCAGGGGGATTCAACGCGGGGCTGAAAAACGCCGAGGATTACGCGCTGTGGCTGGAAATGGCGGGTACCACCCCGATTGTGCGCGTACCGGAGGTGCTGGCTTTTTACCACTTCCATGGCGGCGAGCAGGCTTCGTCAAACCGGGCGCGGGCGGCGCTGCATTTGTTGCATGCGCAGCAGCAGTATCTGGCGCGACATTCCGACTTTGCTTCGCAACTAAGCCGGTCGCACCAGCGCGAACTGCTCTATGGCGGGCTGCTGCGAACAGGGTTCGAGTGCTACTGGAAGCGCGACCTGCCGGCGGCGCGGACGGTGTTTCGCCGCACCATGAAGGCGGGCTACGGCAGGCCGCGGGATTGGGTGTACATGCTCCCGTCACTGTTGCCCGAGCCACTTCACCGAGCACTGCTCCAACTCGGGAGCGGCACAGCAAGCCACGACGCCTAGACCGGCCACAATGACATGAAGCTCACCTACGCCTTCTGCACCTACAACCGCTGCCACCGGCTCGAACGACTCGTCGCCGCGATGCGCGCGCAGTCCTGCCCGATTCCATTCGAGATCCTTGCGATCAACAACAACAGTGCAGATGCGACGCTCGCGGTACTCGAGCAGCTCGCTGCGCAGCCCGGTGCGCCGCTGCGTTACGTCACCGAGACCCGCCAGGGCATCGTCCCGGCTCGCAACCGCGCGGTGGAAGAAGCGCTAAGCAGCGACATTCTTGTCTTCATCGACGACGACGAGTTGCCGCTTCCGGGCCTGCTGGAGGCGGTCCACCACGCGATCTGCATCGAAGGTGCGGCATGCGTGGGCGGGCAGATCAAGGTCGACTTTTCCGAGCACGCGCGGCCGGCGTGGCTGGACGATGAACTTGCGGCCTTTCTGGGGGAACTCGACTATGCGCGGAACGCATTCTGGATCACGGATGGCAGCACTCCGGTGTGGAGCGGAAACATCGCTTACGACATGAGGCTGTTTCGCGCCGACCCGGCGCTGCGCTTCGACCTGCGCTACAACCGCGAGGGCGAAGGCGTTGGTGGTGGGGAGGACGCGATGATGTTTCGCACGCTGCTCGGGCGCGGGGCGAAGATTCGCTATCGCCCCGACATGGCAATACTGCATGCGGTGGAGCCCTGGAAACTCAAGCGCAGCTACTTCCTGAAGCTGCACTTTCGTGCGGGCTTACGCTATGGCGCACACCAGTTGCCACACTACCCGCGTACCGTCCTGGGTGTTCCGCCATTTCTGATTGGTCAGTTCGGCCGACACTGCGTGAAGACGCTCGGGATGCTGCTCGGAGCCAAGCCGGGCGTCTTGCGCCAAGGGATGAACGCTGCTCACACGCTGGGCTGCATGATCAGTTATAGACGCCGGTCTCCGAATACTGCTGAGGTCTGACGCGCCATGTCCTCGAACCCTTTTTCGCGCCTCGCCAAGCTGCTCGACCCCGAGATTCGAGCGAAGAACATGCAGGCGCTTCGTCTTGAAGCCCGTGAGCGTTACTACGGCCTCGCCCACCCAGCCATGCCCGACCCGGTCTTCGTGGTCGGCTGCTCGCGCTCGGGCACCACGGTAACCTTCGAGACCATCGCGGCATCGGGCCACTTCCTGCATTTCGATTACGAGCTGCCGCAGTTCTGGAACGGGCTGTGCGGGCCGTTGAACAACGGCTGGCGGTCCGAGGCGGTGGACGCATCCGAGGTCCGGCCCGAGCACCGCGACCGCGCCCTCGCCTATTTCTACGCTCGCCTGGGTGCGGGCCCGGTGCTGGACAAGACCTGCATCAACACAATGCGCGTGGGCTACCTGCACGCGCTGTTCCCGAAGGCGAAGTTCGTGTTCATCCACCGCGATGGCCGCGACAACGTCAGCTCGATGATGGACGGCTGGCGGCTCGGGCGCACCGATGGCGGCTTCGGGCTGGAGAAGTTCTTCGGCCCCTCGCCCGAGCCGGTCGCAATCAACGGCGGCGAATTCCACGAGTGGCACTTTTTCCTGCCGCCGGGCTGGCGCGACTACAACCACGCCGCGCTGGAAGAGGTGTGCGCCTTCCAGTGGGTGAGCGCCAACCGCCTAGCGCTCGATGCGGCCAAGGCGCTGCCGCCCGATTTGTGGATACAGATGCGCTACGAGGACATCTTCGAGCGCCCGGTCGAGATGTTCCGCGAGGCTTTCGCGCGGCTCGACCTTCCTTTCGACGAGCGCATGCGGGCGCACTGTGCGGGTCTGGCTGGCCGGCCGACCAGTGTCGTCAAGGGTGCGCCGAAGAAGCAGAAATGGAAGGACAGCAACCCCGCGGCCATCGAGCGCATCCTGCCGACGATTGCCCCGCTGATGCGCGAGATGGGATACGACCCCGATGACTGATGCGATGCCCGCGGTCAGCGTCGTGATCCCCACGTACAACGCCGCTTGGTGCGTCCGGCGTGCCGTGGATAGCGTGCTGGCGCAGACCTTTAACGATTTCGAGCTGATCGTCGTCAACGATGGCAGCACCGACGACACCGCCCGCGTGCTGGCGGAATACGGCGATCGTGTTCGTGTCGTCTCGAAACCCAATGGTGGCCTGAGCAGCGCACGCAATGCCGGCATCGCGGCAGCGCGCGGCCGCTACGTGGCCTTTCTGGATGCCGACGACGCATGGCTGCCCGAGAAGTTGGCCCGGCAGATGGCATTGATGGATGCGAACGACAACCTGGTGTTCTGTTCGACTGCTGCGCGCATCGAATCACCGGAGGGCGCACACCTCGGCGACTGGTCCTGCGCGCAAAGCCCGCTGCCCGTGCTGGAGGCAATCTTCGCCACCAATGCACACGTCGCCGGCAGCGGCTCGGCCGTGCTCGCACGCAAGGACGCATTCGCGCGCATCGGCGGCTTCGACGAACAACTGCGCAGCCTCGAAGACATCGACATGTGGATGCGGCTGGCCGCGGTGGGCGGGTACGCCTGCGTGCCCGAAGCATTGGCCATTATCGTCAAGCGCCCGGGCAGCATGAGCGGCAACCTCGACGTGATGCGGGCAGCAGCGATCGCGGTGATGCAAAAGAATCGCGCCCTGCTGCCAACTGACAAGCGCAGCGGGTTCTGGCGCCAAGCATACGCCAGCATGCTATCGGACTATGCGAAATGGGCCTGGCGTGCAAATCGCCGGCGCCAGGCTGTTGGCGACGTCCTGCACGGCCTTTGGCTCGCACCGCTAACCCACGGTCGCCTGATGCTCGGGCTGCTGATTGCCATGATGATGAACCGCAGCTTATGACCACGCCCGACGCGCCCCTGCAGATCACTGTCCTCATCTGTACCCACAACCGCGTCGAGCTGCTCGGCAAGGTGATCGCTTCGCTGAATGCCGCGACGCGGCCGGCAAATGCCGACATCCGCCTTTTTGTGGTGGCCAACGCCTGCACCGATGGCACGCATGATTTCCTCGCGGCGTATACCGTCAGCCAGGACCACCCGCACAGTCTGCCGCTGGACTGGATCGCCGAACCCACCCCCGGCAAGTCGCACGCCTTGAACCGCGCCTTGCCGATGCTGACGGCACCGGTCGTCGCCTTTGTCGATGACGATCACCGGGTCGATGCGGGCTATCTCTGCGGCGTTGCCAACGCAGCGCACATGTGGCCGGATGCTGGACTGATCTGTGGTCGCATCCTGCCGGATTGGGACGGAACGGAGCCGGAATGGGTACACGAGACCGGTCCTTATCGCATCTACCCCTTGCCGGTGCCACGCTACGACCAGGGCGACACGCCGATGCGGATCGACCTGGATGGGAACATTCCGGGCGGGGGCAATCTGGTCGCAAGATTGGAGGTGACCCAGACCACCGGCCCATTCCTGACTGAACTCGGCCCAACCGGGCACGACTTGGGCGGCGCGGAAGATCTTGAATGGGTACGCCGCGCGATGCGTCAAGGTGCAGTGCTGCGCTACGCGCCAGACGTCGTGCAGCACCACTATGTAGACGGCGAGCGACTGACCCTGACCTATCTGATGCGAAAAGGGTTTCAGCGCTCAAAGTCGGTGATGCGCTTTCGTCGCACGGAGGGGGGGGTACCGCTTTACATGTGGCGCAAAGTGGGCGGCTATGTTGCGCGTGGAGCACTGTCGATGACGGCGCAGGCAAGGCGCTTTTATCTCGTCCGGCTTGCGTCAGCACTGGGAGAGATGAGCGGCATGCGCGAGGCAGAAATCAAACGCCGCCGCCGCGCCCGTTTGCCCAGGCTGGCATCGCAGAACATGATGGCCTTTGTAGGCCTATTCGGCCTGTTTTCATTCATCGTTGCGGGCCTCCTGGCAGGGCATCGCCTGGACGACGCACTCTTGCCGACCGTGGTGATAGCACTCGCCCTGACCGGCACGCTCATTACGAAATCGATCTTCGACTTTTCGCAAACCGGCCCTCGGTTACGCGATGAGATCGTGAAGCGCTATCGCAACTACGTGCCTTTTGCGATGGCACGCCTCGGCCTGTGGACCTTTGTCGTTGCCATTTTCGCCTCATTGCCAGGCGCTCTATTGGCGGTAACGGCGTCCGATGCGCTAGGCCTTGAGCATTCAAGCATCGTGGCCACTTTTGCAGCCCTTTCCACCCTGGGTGCCGCAACCCTCTACGCGGGAGCTCGAACGCTTGTGCGTAACCCAGGCCTGATCATCAGTTCCTGGCAGTACCGAAGCAGTCACCTGCATCGATGGTGGAATCACCTGTCTGGCATCGTGCTGGAGCGGTTATTGCTTGGTGCGGCGATCTGCCTACTATCACTCACGGGCGTGATCGCGATGGGTTTGGTCGCCCATGGCATGTTGAACGAGGCCACCGCACTCTTTTTTGCAGCCGTTGGGTATGTGTGCCTGTGGGTTTACGCACGCACAGAGCCGCAGGGCACGGCAAGGAATCATCGTCGGGACGGAGCGCCAAATGTCTTGATGATCGGTGCTGACACCCTTCGTGCAGATCGCATCGGGGCAGTGCGAAACGGCCGATCCCTGACGCCCAACATCGACGCACTCGCTGCACAAGGAACGCGTTTCTCGGCGTGCTACGTACCCTGCGCTCGCACTGCACCGAGCCTGATTTCGATGTTTACCGGCACTTGGCCACATACGCATGGAATACGTGACAACTTCGTTGCCGATGAACAGACAAAACTTGAAGTGCCTGCGCTTCCTCAGACACTTCGCGCATTGGGCTACCGAACCGCCGCCGTTTCGGACTGGTGCGGTGCCGACATGGGTAAATTTTCCCTCGGCTTTGACATTCTCGACCTCCCCGACGACCAATGGAACCTGAAGTACCTGATACGACAGGGGCCAAAGGATATCCGGCTATTTTTGTCCTTGTTCCTGCACAACCGGATTGGCCGCCAAGTGCTGCCAGAACTGTATTACCTCGGCGGAGTGCCGCAGACGACACAAATGGGCCAACGCGGACGACGCATGCTTTCCCGCCTTGCCGCAGCAAACGAGCCCTTCCTGTTGAACATGTTCTACTCGACAACGCACCCCCCTTTTTCGTCCGAATACCCTTATTACATCCAGCATGCGGACGCGACCTACAGCGGTGAATCGAAATTCGCCATGGCACGTCTGACCGATCCATTCGATATCATTCGCCGCCAAGGCGAGCCACGCGAAGAATTCGATCTCGATCAGATCCTCGACCTATACGACGGATGTGTAAGCCAATTCGATGATGAGGTCGGGAAGAACCTTCAACACCTCGCGGAAAACGGCCTGCTGGAGAACACCATCGTGGTGCTTTACAGCGACCATGGCATGGAGTTCTTCGAACATGGCACATGGGGGCAGGGCAATTCCGCAGTGGGCGACTTCAGTGCGCGTGTGCCATTCATCATCGCGGCGCCCCGCATGTCGGGCGGAAAGCACGTCGATCAAGTCGTTCGCAGCATCGACATGATGCCTACCTTGCTCGAGTTGCTCCAGGCACCATCGGTGAAATGCGACGGCCGCTCTCTCGTACCGGCAATGATTGATCCGAACACCGACCTTCAGCTTCGCGCATTCAATGAGACAGGTATTTGGATCACGCCAACACCGGGACAGCCGGGTGACCACCTGGTCTATCCGGATTTGTTTGAACTCCTGGACGTGCCAGACGACGCCACTGGCAGCTTGTCAATTAAGGCTGATTATCAGGATCGGGTTCTGATTGCCAAGGACAGAATGATTCGCGACGGGCGTTGGAAACTCACTTACCAACCATTGGAAACCGGAAAACGCCTGACGCTTTTCGATGTTATTGCTGACCCTGGCTGCACCAAGGACGTTGCTGCAGAATTTCCCGAGCACGTGGAGCGTCTCTGGAAGGAACTGAATCAATGGATGAGAGGTGATCCATTACTCAGCCGAGATTTGCGACTGGCCCCAGAAATCGCATAAATTACAAACTGATGCTCAGCCTCCGATGCTATTTGGCCTTACGCCTTCCTGCTCGCGTACCTCGCAGTTACCAGGGAACTAAACCTTCATAGAGACCGGTCCGTTGATCGTTGCAACGCACTTCGATGCCAAAGGCGCCTCTTTGAGAACGCCAGCCAGGCTCGGCAGCTCCGACCAGAAAAATCACTTAGCCGACCTCACCTTTGAGAGCCAGATTCAAACGAATCACGCCATCTCTGCTGAATCTCATCCGGAGGGCAGAAACGACATCCAGCTTCGGGCACGTCATTCATGGAGCTCTTTGTGGCACTTTCGCCGACACGGTTTTCGTCGTTCGCAGGCTGAACATCAACCTTGCTAACCGGATTATCAGGGGCCACATCGGACTCAAGACCTTTTGAACTGACAATCGGTTCTGGGAACGGATCCTTGCCCCCTGAGTCGAGATAAATTTTGCGCAGATAACGTGAATTGGGAATGTACTTCAAGCCCGTTGTTGCCACCTCGAGCACCGAAGATTTACTACCGGTTTTCTGCAAAATCTCGATCAATCCCGAATAAGCACTTTCATAGGTTGGATTTGACAAAACAGCCTGATTGAAAGCGTTAAGTGCAGGCCCATTCTCATTTAGCTTTTGCAGAACCTTACCCATTTCATTTTGAATTTGTGGATAAAGCCAATGTGACTTCTGTAGGCGATCAATTACATACTTGAACTCACCCTTGGCACTCTGAAGGTTAAATTTCCGATCTTTCTGATTTGATGAACGCATCGCACGATTTGCGAAGTTCAAACCAAAACAATAGTGATGACCATGGGGGTAAGTTACTTCGTCTTGTGACGTAGCCATTCCCTTTAATTTTCTTCCGCAATACGCAGGCAAATTGGCGAGCTCAGCATTACTCGGGGCAAAAGCATCGACTGCGATCACGTTAGTTGAAATAGCCGCCAAAAAAAACGCACCCAGAAACTTCTTCATAACGCCCCCTCCTAAACACTAAAACTCAGTGAATAGCGCGTGTTTTAAAGGCCACTGCCGTCCAGCTGAGTGACTCACTAGCACGAACCATGGCAGCAGATGCGAGGTCGGCGCGCCTTATTCCGTCTGACAGCAAGTCACACAGCGCACCAGTAACTTCATCAAGTGCGTCACCATTGACCTGCAGCCCTGTAACGCCATCCAGCACAGCTGACCCCGTACCACCCGCCCGACCGGCAATAGCAGCCTTTCCACAGGCAGCCGCCTCGATAAACACCATCCCAAAACCTTCGGTATCACCGTCAATCTCACGATTGACCAGCACAAATAAGTCACAAGCGTTGTACCACCTCGGCAGATCGTCCATGGACACATGCCCAAGCAAATGCACTTGCTCACCAACATCGTGTTCCTGCACGAGTGCCTTCAGATAAGCCTCATCCTCACCAATACCAATAATCGCGTAATGCACATCCAAGCCTTGGGCTCGTAGCGCCGGCATTGCCCGAATGACCGTGTCGAATCCCTTTCTCCGGCTGAGCCGCCCCACCGACAGCACCAGCATCGCCCCCGGCTGCAAACCCAAGCTGTCACGCAAATCCTGAAACGGCAGACCGGGCCGGAAACGCTCGATATCCACGCCAGGATGAATCAGTTCAATCCGATCGGGCGCTACGCCCATTCCAATCAAGGTGCCACGTGTGAAATCGCTATTCGCGATCACCTTGTCTGCATGCCGCAATGCAAAGCACATCGCCTTGTATTTGTTGCCCTTGCCCCAGCCAGTCAGTTCCTCGCCATGCGCATAGATCACCACTGGGCGGAATGTCAGCCGCGCCACCAGCCACGCCACCAAGCCTTCGGGCAGCGCACGCCCGGCGTGGATGGCATCGAAACGGTGCGTCAATGCCAGCCACAGCGCCTTGCCAAAGAACTTGAGATACATGCCCAGCGACTCGGGGCGCAGCCACGGCACGCGGCGCAGATTGAGCCGGTGGACGCTGTTGGGGTGGTCCGCGTCATGCTCGCGTGCCCCTGGCACATCCGCCGTGATGATATGGATTTCCTTGCCCCCCAACCGGCGATACACCTCATCGAACCAGACGGCCGTGCCGCCCTTGGTGGGCAGAAAAAGTTCGGTCAAAACCAGATAACGATTGGACATGGCAGATTCCGGAGGTGTCCTTGAATGCTAGCAGCCGCGGCGGCGAGTGCACGGCGCAGGAATGAAAGCGGCCAGCACGCGATTGACGGCTGGCAACGCAATGCGCAGACCGCTGAGCTTCAAGACGCGTGAAAGCGTAGGAGTGGCCAACAACCGACGCAAGAAGAAGACGAGCCGCGTTGCAAAGTCACGTGCGATGAGCGGCGAATCGGAGGCACCCAAAACGTCGGCCAACGCAGCGGTGGTCAAAAAGCAGACTGCCGGATGGCGCTGAACAACACCTTGCAGAGCGCGCACAAGTTCGCTCAGCGCCTGCGTGCCCAGCTCAAGCGAGGCAATGAAGCTTTCCCGGTGCGTCTCGACCAGTGCCGGGCGGCCCAACGCAGTGCGCTCGGCCACGCCCTGCCACACCTGCTCCGCACGATGGCCGCGGATGGGCTCGAAATACACGTCGCGCACCACGTACTGGATACCCCCTTGCCCGCACTCGCCGTTCAAGATCAGCCGTGTCGCACTGGAAAGGCCACCGTCTGCGCTGCGCCCCTCGAACTGCCGGCCACACGTGACGACACAGCGCACACCATCGTTCGCCCAGGCCCGCTCGACCGCATCGGTCCAGACAAAGGTGTTGGGCACCGCCACGCGGGGACGTTGGCCAAAGACGCGCTGGAATACGTCGCCCTCTTCTTTTACCGCTGCCTCAACATCGGCGACCGGCAAGGGGCGACTGGGGAGGCTTGCGGTATCCGCCCATCGACTTTGCAGTGCCGACGGCAAGGCTTCGCTACGCGCATCCGGGTTGGCAAGCCAGGCTCGCAGCTCGGCGTCTTGTCGCGCACGGGCCAGCAGGGAATCCGGCCAGCAATGCTCAAGACCGTGGCGCTGCAGCGCAAAGACACCCGCCGCACACCCGTCCCGCATGGCCTGCACGATGGGCACACAGCGCGCTTCGTCCAGCAGGGTTCGCCGATAGGTCCGGCAGTCACTGGCAAGGATTGCAGCACCGTCGGGACTGCCGAGTACAACACCCAGCGTCATCACCGCAGCGCGACCGTCCTGGTCGCGAATGGCCGCCAGCTGCTTCGCGATGCGCTGCAACATGGCGCCATCAGACTCCGGTCCAGGCCCCCAGTCGTCACTTTCGACGATGACCACCGGATGCGTCAGGACAGGCTCGCGCCACAGGGCACGCAGCACCCGCGCATGCGGTGCCAGCAGCGCAACGGTGACGAGTAACCAGACCAGCAAAATCAGGCCCAATGTGCTCATGACGCAGGCAATCCGGCGCGTTGGCGGGCAAGCGTTTCAGCGTGGCACGTGACGTACCGGGCACTAGGCATGAGTGACATGGGCTAACATGACGGCCGATTCAATGACTTGCGGCATTCTAGAGCCATGACGACACGACGAGTACTTTGCGGCTGGGTGAATTTCGACGGACGTGTTGCATCGCACGATGCGCTGCAGGCCATGCTGACTGCCGAAGGCCTTTCCCCGGGTGACGTGCAGGTGCAGGCCAGCGAGACGGGCATGATCGCCTGCACACTGCCCGCTTGCTCCACGGCAACCGACTTGAGCGCCGGTTGTGCAGCCATCGTGCTGGGGCGGCCGCGCTGGCCCGACGCTGCGCTGGCAAGTCGTGCAACGGCAGAAGGCCATGCCGCCGCAGTGCTGACCGCCTGGCGAGACGGGGGCAACCAAGCGCTGCACGCCATGCAGGGCAACTTTGCCGTGGTGCTGGTGGATACACGCCAGCAGCAGGTGTTGCTGGCGATTGACCGCACCGGCACCGAACGCCTGTGCTTTGCCCAAACCGGGAACACGCTGGTGTTCTCGACCAGTGCGCGCGCCGTTGCCCGTCATCCACTGATTGCCGCCCCGCTCAACCAGCAGGCGCTGTACGAATACCTTTACTGCCACATGGTGCCGAGCCCGGACACCGCTTTTGCCGGCGTGGAGAAGCTGCTGCCGGCCGAGTCGGCCACCTTCACCCACGGTAGGCTGGCACGCCATTTTTACTGGCAACTGGCCTACGACAGCAGCCAGGCAAACGACGAAACCGCCCTGCGCCAGCGCTTCCTGGACCTGACCGAACAGGCCGTGGCACGCCAGAACGACACGGCACGCCCCACGGGCGCGTTCCTGTCCGGCGGCACCGACAGTTCCACCGTCAGCGGCATGTTGGGCAAAGTCAGTGGCAAGCCGGCAGAGACGTTCTCGATCGGCTTCGAGGCGCAGGGCTTCGACGAACTGGAATATGCCCGCATCACCGCACGCCACTTCGGCACCCGCCCGCACGAGTACTACGTGACGGCGGACGACGTGGTCGAAGCCATGCCGATGATTGCCGCCGCCTACGATGAACCCTTTGGCAACGCCTCCGCGGCGCCGACCTATTTCTGCGCGAAGATGGCGCGCGAAAACGGCATCGAGGTGGTGCTGGCCGGCGACGGTGGCGACGAATTCTTTGGCGGCAATGAGCGCTACGCCAAGCAAGGGGTGTTCGAGCATTACCACCGCATGCCCTCACTGCTGCGCAATGTGATGGAACCGCTGGTGATGAACTTCCCGCTGGGCGCGTCGATCATGCCGGTGCGCAAGGCGCAGAGCTATATCCAGCAGGCGCGCGTCCCGCTGCCCGACCGGATGGAGACCTACAACTTTCTGCATCGCAGTCCGCTGACCGAGATCTTTGAGCCGGAGTTTTTGAAGGCGGTCGATACCGAGCGCCCGCTGGCGCTGGCGCGCGAAGCGTATTTTCGCTGCGGCTCACCCGCGATGATCGAGCGCATGATGCATCTCGATCACAAGGTCACCCTGGCTGACAACGACCTGCGCAAGGTGACGCGGATGTGCGAAGCGGCCGGCGTAGAAGTGCGTTTCCCCTTCCTGGATGAGGA
>Ga0209066_10001431_pt1 | contig 31612 bp, 30 predicted proteins | sample All_14_2_FD_187198 | JGI IMG/M metagenome (GOLD analysis project Ga0209066, IMG submission 187198) | Freshwater microbial communities in response to fracking from Pennsylvania, USA - Allegheny Zone_MetaG_DW_15 (SPAdes) (version 2) ... | reverse complement strand
GTCGTCGTCGGTGCGACGGAGGTCATCGGCGGGCGGGGCCGCGCGACCGGCATCCGCGTGCTCGCGGACGGGCACGTGTTCGCGCCGACCTCGGGTCGGGGCTGGAACGACACGGGGATCACCGCGCGGTTCCTCGGCACGCAGCAGTAGGCCGCCGGCGGGTCGTCCGCCGCCTCGGGCCCGGGACGGCCATCCACCGCCGACCGCCCTGACCGGTCCCCGTCGAGCCGTGGCGCGAGGCTGGGGGCATGCGAGCGCCGCCGAGCCTGACCGAGGCCATGCTCGACGCCTGGGCGCTGCTGCAACCCGTCGACTGCGCGGGGTGCGGCGCGCAGGACCGCGGCGTCTGCGCGACGTGCCGTCGGGCGCTCGACGAGCCGGCGACGCGACGCCGAGTCGACGGCATCGGCACCGTCGTCGTCGCGCTCCGCTACGCCGGGGTCGCCAGGCGGCTCCTCCTGGCCGGCAAGGAGCACGGCCGCGGCGACGCCCTCCGCGCGCTCGCGCCGGCGATGGGCGCGGCGGTGCGGCTCGCGGCGGCCGAGGCGCCGGCCGTCGCCCCCATCGAGGTCGCCTGGGTGCCGAGCACCGCGGCCGCGCTCCGGCGGCGCGGCCTCGACCCGGTGCGCACGATGCTGCGCGCCGCGCGGATGCCGGCCTCGCGCGTGCTCGTCGCCCGTGCCGGCGCGGCGCCGCAGAAGGCGCTCGACCGCCTGGGCCGGCTCGAATCCGCGGTCGGGCGGTTCCTGCCCGTCGGCCGGCTCGACGGTCGGCGGTTCGTGCTCGTCGACGACGTCGTCACCACCGGTGCGACCCTGACGGCCGCCGCCGCGGCCATCAGGTTGGGCGGCGGCGATGTGGTCGCCATGGGTTGCCTGGGAAGTCCGGCCCTGCGACTTCCGGCCCATGACACGGTCGCCCCGCCGGGACTAGGGTAGCCACCACAGTGCGACCCCATCGCCTGACGAACCGCCCGGCGAGGACGCACGAGGAGGAGGTCGACATGGACATCATGATCACCGCGAAGGGGCTCGGGCTGACCGATCGGTTCCGCGAATACGCGACCGAGAAGGCCGAGAAGATCGGCGCCCTCGCCGATCGCGCGATCGCCCTCGAGATCAAGGTCTCGCGCCATGCCGAGTCGCACGGCGCGGCGGCCGAGGATCGCGTCGAGCTCACCCTCGTCGGCCCCGGCCCGCTCGTGCGCGCCGAGGCCACCGCCGCCGACAAGTACGCCGCGTTCGACCTCGCCCACGCGAAGCTCATCGAGCGCGTGCGCCAGGCGAAGGACCGCAAGAAGGTGCACCGAGGGCGTCACCGCCCGCTGTCGCTGCACGAGGCCGCGACCGACGGCTTCGCCGTCGTCGACATCACCCCGGCCAGCGTCGACGTCCTCGACGCCGTCGCCACCGGCGGGGTGCCGGTCGTGACCGAGGAGGAGGACCACGGCGAGTCGCCGGTCGTCATCCGTCGCAAGCTGTTCCCGTCGACGACGATGACGGCCGAGGAGGCGGTCGACCACATGGAGCTCGTCGGTCACGACTTCTTCCTCTTCGTCGACGCGACCACCGACCGTCCCAGCGTCGTCTACCGGCGCAAGGGCTGGAACTACGGGGTCATCGCCCTCGAGTCCGACGCCGAGCCCGCCGCGGCCGCCGGCGGCCGCCGGCGGCGCGGCTGAGTCCGGCGATGGGGCGGTCACGGGCTACCGTGGTGCCGTGACCGCCCCATCCTCGACCGGCGCCGAGCTCCTGCGGCTCGGGCGCCACGACGCCCCGGCCGTCGTGCTCGTGCCCGAGCTCGCCGTCACGGCGCGCGACCTCCGGCGGCTCACCGCGGCCTGGGTCGGCGCGGGTCGGCGCGTGCTCGTCCTCGACCTCTACGGCGGGCCGAGACCGCCGTTCGACTACGCGCCCGTCATCGGGGAGCGCATCCCCGCGGCCCTCGACGAGGCCGGCGACGGTGCCCTGCTCGCCGGGATCGGCTTCGGCGGCCTCCTCGCGCTGCTCGCGGTCGCCGACCGCGACGACGCACCGACGGTCGTCACCATCGCGAGCGGTCTGCCCGCCCCGGCCGGGGCGTCGTCCGCCTCCTCGGGACTCGGTGCGCTCGGCGGCGCAGCGCTCGGCGGCCTCGGCGAGCTCGGCAGGATCTTCGGGGCGCGGGAGCGGCGGATCGCCTCCGACGCCAGCGGGGACGAGGACCGACTCGCCCTTGTGCGCACCGGCGTGCTCGCCGTCGCGCTCGGCGGCGACCGCACCGTGCCCTCCGACGCCGTCGACCGGCTCGCCGCCGCGCTCCCCGGCACCGTTGACCGGCTCGACGTGCCCGTCGCCGGCCGGGGCGACACGCATCTGCGCTGGTTCCGCCGCGCCGGTGCGCCGGTCGTCGCGGCCGTCGAGTCGCGCCTGCGCGACTGAGGCGTTCGGCGCCGCGTCGTGCGCCGTCCAGCCGACGTCCCGACGATCCACAGGGCCGAGTCGGTATCATGGCCGATCGGCGCGACCTGCGCGCACCCAGAAGCGAGGTACCACCTGTGGCCAACGTGCTCGAACGCGTGCTCCGTGTCGGCGAAGGGCGCCTGCTGCGCAGGCTCGAGCGCGTCGCCCACGCGGTGAGCCAGCTCGAGGATGCGTTCCAGTCGCTCTCCGACGACGAGCTGCGCGAGGAGACGACGGAGTTCCGCGAGCGCTGGGCCAACGGCGAGAGCCTCGACGACCTGCTGCCCGAGGCCTTCGCCGCCGTGCGCGAGGCGGCGCGACGCACCCTCGGCATGCGCCACTTCGACGTCCAGCTCATGGGCGGCGCGGCGCTGCACCTCGGCAACATCGCCGAGATGAAGACCGGTGAGGGCAAGACCCTCGTCGCGACGACCGCGGCATACCTCAACGCCATCCCTGGCAAGGGCGTGCACGTCGTCACCGTCAACGACTACCTCGCGAGCTACCAGTCCGAGCTCATGGGTCGCGTCTTCCGCGCCCTCGGCATGACGACGGGCTGCATCCTCGCCGGGCAGACCCCCGCCGAGCGCCGCGAGCAGTACGCGGCCGACATCACCTACGGCACGAACAACGAGTTCGGCTTCGACTACCTCCGCGACAACATGGCGTGGCAGGCCGTCGACATGGTCCAGCGTGGGCACCACTTCGCGATCGTCGACGAGGTCGACTCGATCCTCATCGACGAGGCGAGGACCCCGCTCATCATCTCCGGCCCGGCGTCCGGCGAGGCGAACCGCTGGTTCACCGAGTTCGCCTCCATCGCCACGCGCCTCATCGAGGGCGTCGACTACGAGGTCGACGAGAAGAAGCGCACCGTCGGCGTGCTCGAGCCCGGCATCGAGAAGGTCGAGGACCACCTCGGCATCGACAACCTCTACGAGTCGGCGAACACCCCGCTCATCTCGTTCCTCAACAACTCGATCAAGGCCCGCGCGCTCTTCAAGCGCGACAAGGACTACGTCGTGATGAACGGCGAGGTGCTCATCGTCGACGAGCACACTGGGCGCATCCTGCCCGGTCGCCGCTACAACGAGGGCATCCACCAGGCGATCGAGGCGAAGGAGGGCGTCGCGGTCAAGGCCGAGAACCAGACCCTCGCGACGGTCACGCTGCAGAACTACTTCCGCCTCTACACGAAGCTCTCCGGCATGACCGGCACGGCCGAGACCGAGGCCGCCGAGTTCATGTCGACCTACAAGCTCGGCGTCGTGCCGATCCCGACGAACAAGCCCATGGTCCGCATCGACCAGCCCGACCTCGTCTACAAGAACGAGCGGGTGAAGTTCGAGCAGGTCGTCGAGGACATCGTCGCGCGCCACGCCAAGGGCCAGCCGGTGCTCGTCGGCACGACGAGCGTCGAGAAGAGCGAGCTGCTCTCGAAGATGCTCGCCAAGCGCGGGGTCAAGCACGAGGTCCTCAACGCGAAGAACCACGCGCGCGAGGCGCAGATCGTCGCCCAGGCCGGCCGGCTCGGCGCGGTCACGGTCGCCACGAACATGGCCGGCCGCGGCACCGACATCATGCTCGGCGGCAACGCCGAGTTCATCGCCGTCGCGCAGATGAACGCAAAGGGGCTCTCGCCGGTGGAGACGCCGGACGAGTACGAGGCCGCGTGGGACGCGGTCTTCAACGCGGTCAAGGTCGAGGTCGAGACCGAGGCGGAGAAGGTGCGCGACGTCGGCGGCCTCTACGTGCTCGGCACCGAGCGCCACGAGTCGCGCCGCATCGACAACCAGCTCCGCGGCCGATCCGGCCGTCAGGGCGACCCGGGCGAGAGCCGCTTCTACCTCTCGCTGCAGGACGACCTCATGCGGCTCTTCAACGCCGGCGCCGCCGAGGCGCTCATGAACCGCGGCATGATCCCCGACGATCTCCCGATCGAGTCGAAGGTCGTGAGCCGTGCCATCCGCAGCGCGCAGGGCCAGGTCGAGTCGCGCAACGCCGAGATCCGCAAGAACGTGCTCAAGTACGACGACGTGCTCAACCGTCAGCGCGAGGCGATCTACGGCGACCGCCGCCACATCCTCGAGGGCGACGACCTCGCCGACCGCGTGCAGGTCTTCCTCGAGCAGGTCATCGACGAGATCGTCGACACGCACACGGCGTCCGGCCCGCGCGACGACTGGGACCTCGAGGCGCTCTGGACGGAGCTGAAGACGCTCTTCCCCGTCTCGCTCACCGTCGAGGAGGTGGTCGAGGAGGCCGGCGGCCGACTCACCCCGACGTTCCTGCGCCGCGAGCTGCTCTCCGACGCGCGGATCGCCTACGGGCGGCGCGAGGCGCAGCTCACGTCCCCCGCGATGCGCGAGCTCGAGCGCCGGGTCGTGCTCTCCGTCATCGACCGCCGCTGGCGCGACCACCTCTACGAGATGGACTACCTCAAGGACGGCATCGGCCTCCGGGCGATGGCGCAGCGCGATCCGCTCGTCGAGTACCAGCGGGAGGGCTACGCCCTGTTCCAGGCGATGATGGGCCAGATCCGCGAGGAGTCGGTCGGCTTCCTCTACAACCTCGAGGTCGAGGTCAACGGGGGCGGCGCGTCGCAGCCGCAGGTGCAGGCGCGCGGGCTCGGCCAGCCGTCGACGCCCGTCGCGCAGCTGTCGTACACCGCGCCGAGCGAGGACGCCGACGGCGGGGTGGAGGTGCGCAACCAGCGCGGCCAGCTCGACCGCGCCGCGACCGAGCGCGCGCAGCGTGCGGCCATGGCCCAGGCGGTCGCCCTGCGCGAGGCGCAGGCGCGCGAGGCCGGTCAGGCGTCGCAGCCGGCGGCCGACCAGGCCGGTCGAGGCGCGTTCGGCCAGCGGCCGGAGGGCGGCGCTCCGGCGCCCGCGCCCCAGAACCGGGCGGAGCGGCGCGCGCAGGAGCGACGGAAGGGCTGAGCCCCTGGGGACGCGCGGGCGCGCGTCGTCAGAGCACGGCGATCGCCGTCGCGCGCCAGCGGCGGTCGATGCCCTCGAGGCGGATGGCGACGGCGCGCGAGCGGCCCCGACCGTGCACGATCGTGACCGCCTCGACCACGCCGTCGGCGGGCTCGGTGATGAGCGTCCTGCCGAGCCGGAGGACCGGCCGGATCGGCCGCTCGCCCCGAGCCTGCCGCGCCCGCGCTCCGAGGACGACCCGCTTGAGCAGCGTGCGGTAGACCTCGTCGGTGACCCAGCGCGCGACCTGGTCGAGGTCGCGGGCGCCGGCGATGATCTCCACGACGAATCGGGTCAGGGTCTCGAGCATCGGCTCGGGCGGGGGGAGGGCGGCCGTCGGCGTCGGCTGCGGGGCGAACAGGTCCTGGATCGCGGCCGGGATCGGGCGCTCCCGCGGGGCGGCGACCTCGTCGTCGGGATCCTCGCGCTCGGGCGGCGCCGTCCTCGGGCGCAGGGGGATCGGCGGCGCGGGCGCGGCCTGCGCCGCCCGGGTCAGCGGTTCGGGCCGTCGGGTCATGGACAGCCTCCGTCCGTGCTCGGGTGGTCGGGTTTCGGCCATGCAAGCAGGTCGGAGCCGGTCGCGGTCGGCTTTCGTCCGGAGTGTGGAAAACTCGCCGTCCCCGCGCGGTCCGTCCTCGGCCTGTGGAGAGGGGGCGTCGGGTGCGCGGCCGGCCGGATAGCGTGCGCGGATGCGGTGGGATCGGCTGTTCGGCGACCTCGAGTCGCGCTTCGATCACGAGCTCGGCGCCGAGGTCGCGGTCGAGGCCGTCGACGAGGCCAGGGCGCGCGCGGCGGCCGTCTCGCTGCGCGATCGCCTCCTCGCGGCGGCGGGCACCGCGGTCGTGCGCACCGGCGCCGGGGCGACCCTGCGGCTGCGCATCGCCGCGGTCGGCGGGGACTGGCTCGCCGGCCGCGAGCACGCCGGCGGCACCGTGCTCGTGCCCCTCTCGGCGGTCCAGTGGCTCAGGCTGGAGCCCGATGCCTGGCGCCGCCCCGCTGACCGCCCGACGGCGACGTTCGCGCTCGCCCTGCGCGACCTGGCTCGCCGACGTACCCCGGTCGAGGTGGCGCTCGCCGATGACCGGCCGACGGGCACGATCGACGGCGTCGGCGCCGACCACCTCGACCTCGCCGTGCACCCGGTCGAGCTGCCGCGGCGCGACTCGGCCGTCACCGCGGTCTGGCTCGTGCCGCTGCGACGGATCGACCGCGTGCGCTGGTCGGACTGAGCCGCATCCCCGGTCAGTCCGTGGCGCCCCACGCCGGCTCGTCGAGCAGCAGGCGCGCGGGCTGCGCCCAGCGTCGCCGCAGGCGCTCCTCCTCGTACCGCGCGGCGACGAACTCGTCGATCGCGGACTGCTCCACCCGCCACTGCCCGCCGCTGCCGATGCGGATGGCGGCGAGCTCGCCGCTGCGCACGAGCGCGTAGGTGCTCGAGACCGAGATGCTCAGCTGTGCCGCCGTGTCGGCGATCGTGAGGAAGCGGCCGAGGCTGCGGGCGGAGGCGTCGTCGTGCATGGCGACGATTATGCGCGCGGCGACCCGACGTGTGCTGGCGTCCGGCGAGACCTGTGGACAACTCGCGACGCCGTTCCCGCCGGGCGGTCAGCATGGGCCGGAGCACGGATGCGCGTGCGGAGCGGAGGGCGCGATGGCGAGGTCGATGCGGCGATGGCTCGAGCCGAGGCTCCTGCTCGGCATCGCGCTCATCACCGCCTCCGTCGTCGGGATGGCCGGGCTCGTGCTCGCCATCGACCGGACCGCGACGGCGTGGTCGTCGCCGTCGGATCTCGTCCCCGGCGACGTCGTCCGGCTCGGCGACCTCGAGCCCCGGCCCGTCCGACTCGACCTCGTGGAGGGCGCCTACCTCGTCGGGGACCTCGATCCCGAGCTCGAGGCGGTCGTCCTCCGATCGGTCGGTGCCGGCGAGCTCATCCCGACGGCGGCGATCGGCGACGCGGCAGCGCTCGCGACCGCGGTCGTCGTCGTGCCGATCGACGGCCCGATCGCCTCCGGGATCGCGCCGGGCGCGACCGCGGACGTCTGGGCGGCCGCGCCAGAGGCGACGAGCGGGTTCGCGTCGCCCGCGATCATCGTCACGGGCGCGGTCATCGGCCGGGTGGTGCAGGAGCACGGGATCGTCGCGAGCGGCTCGGTCGCGGTGGAGCTCGTCGTGCCGCGATCGCGGGTCGCCCGCGTGCTCGAGGCGCTCGCCGACGGCGCCGCCGTCTCGATCGTGCCGGCGGTGCCCTGACGTGCGCGTCGGACTCGCGCTCCCGCGGCACGTCGGCGCCATCCTCGAGGCCGAGGCGCCGCGGCACGGGCACGAGGTCGCCTTCCTCGTCGCGTCGAGGGTCGAGCTGCTGCTCGCGCTGCGCGAGGGCTCGGCGGCCGAGGTGATCGTCGTCGCGGCCACCGAGGAGCTCCTCGACGCCGGCGTCGTCGAGGAGGCCGACGTCCTCGGCATCCGCATCCTCGCGATCGCCGCCGAGCGCCGCGACCGCACGGCCGAGCGGTTCGGCGTCGCCGTCGCGCCCGCGGGCGCCGACTGGCCGACGATCGACGCCATCCTCCTCGCGGGTGCCGGCGCGGCCCCACCGGCCGATCGGGGTGCCCTCGTCGCGGTGTGGGGTCCGCACGGCGCCCCTGGGCGCACGACGATCGCGATCTCGCTCGCGGCGGTGCTCGCCGGGTCGACCGGGTCGGCCCTCCTCGTCGACGCCGACACGCGGGCGGCCGCCGTCGCCATCGCGCTCGGGCTCCTCGATGAGGCGGCCGGTGTCGCCGGGGCGTGCCGGCTCGCCGCGACCGGCGGGCTCGACGCGTCCGAGCTCGCGAGACTGTCGACGCGCGTGCCCGGCGTCGACGGCGGGCTGCCGGCGCTCACCGGGATCGCGCGCCCCGAGCGCTGGCCGGAGCTCTCGGCCGAACGGCTCGCGGGGGTGTTCGAGGCCTGCCGGGCGTGGCGGGCGGTGACGGTCGTCGACCTCGCCGCGGATCTGGAACGCGACGAGGCCATCATGAGCGACGCCCTCGCGCCGAGGCGCAGCGCGGCGGGGATCACGGCACTCGCGGAGGCCGACGCGGTCGTGCTCGTCGGCGCCGCGGATCCCGTCGGGGTCGCGCGCATGGTCGACGCCGCGGCGACACTCGGCGAGGCGAGCACGGCCGTCCTCGTCCCGGTCGTCAACCGGGTGCGCACCGCCGCGATCGGCCCGGACGGGCGGCGGCAGCTCGTTGGTGCGCTCGAGCGCTTCGGCGGCATCAGGGACCCGATCCTCGTGCCGCTCGATCAGGCGGCGGCCGACCGCGCGATGCGCACCGCCCTGCCGCTGCCGGTCGCGGCGCCGCGATCGCGCGCATCCGCGGCCATCGCCCGGATCGCCGCGGCCGTGCTCGGGGCGCTCGACCCGGCGGGGGAGCTGGCGCCGGCATCGCGGTAGCCTGGTCCGGTGTCGACGCTGAGCGAGATCACCGAGCGCCAGGGCCTGGCGGTGCGGGCCGACATCGAGTGGCTGCACCTGCTCGTCGCCGACCTGCAGCTGCTCGCCGACCTCGCGTTCGCCGACATCGTGCTGTGGGTGCCGAGCGCCGACGGCGGGTTCGTCGCCGTCGCCCTCGCGCGCCCGTCCGGCGCGGCGACGCTGTTCTACCGCGACGTCGTCGGCCAGGACGTGAAGCCGGTGTGGCGCAAGCAGGTCACCGACGCCTTCGAGTCCGGGCGGATCGTCGACACCGACGCGCCGGACTGGTACGAGGAGGCGGCGACCCACGTGCGCGCCGTGCCGGTCTTCCGCCGGCTCACGCCATCGGGCACGAAGACGACGGAGCGCCCCATCGCGGTGCTCACGAGGCACTCCAACCTCAGCGAGGCGCGCACCCCGAGCCGGCAGGAGCTGAGCTTCAACCAGTGCGCGAACGACCTCTTCGGGATGATCGCCGCCGGCGACTTCCCCGACCTCGCCGCGCCAAGCGTCCCGCGCCGCGCCGCCCCGCGTGCCTCGGACGGGCTCATCCGGCTCGACGTCGACGGGATCGTCGGATTCGCGAGCCCGAACGCGCTCTCGGCCTTCAACCGGATGGGCTTCGCCGGCGAGCTCGAGGGCGAGTCGCTCGCCGAGGTCACGACCGAGCTCATCGCCGGCCGGGTCGTCGTCGACGAGTCGCTCCCGCTCGTCGTGACGGGCAGGGCGCCATGGCGCACCGACGTCGAGGCCCGCGGAGTGACGGTGTCGCTGCGCACCCTGCCAGTCCGCAAGGACGGCGAGCGCGTCGGCGCGATCGTGCTCTGCCGCGATGTGACCGAGGTGCGCCTGCAGGAGCGCGAGTTGCTCACGAAGGACGCGACGATCCGCGAGATCCACCACCGCGTGAAGAACAACCTGCAGACGGTCGCCTCACTGCTGAGGATCCAGGCGCGCAGGACCCACAGCGATGTCGCCCGCGACGCGCTCGGCCAGGCGATGCGTCGCGTCGCGGCGATCGCCGTGGTGCACGACACCCTCTCGGAGGGGCTCAGTCAGAACGTCGACTTCGACGTCGTGTTCGAGCGCGTCCTCATGCTCGTCGCCGAGGTGGCCGCCGGGCACTCCACGACCGTCCATCCGAAGTTCAAGGGCAGCTTCGGCGAGCTGCCGAGCGAGTACGCGACGCCGCTCGCGCTCGCCCTCACCGAGCTCGTGACGAACGCGGTCGAGCACGGCCTCGCCGACACCCCGGCGGGTGAGATCGAGATCGTCGCCAAGCGCACGCCCGACCTGCTCACCGTGCGCGTGCGCGACAACGGCGTCGGGCTCCCCGAGGGCAAGGTCGGCTCGGGGCTCGGCACGCAGATCGTGCGCACGCTCATCCAGGGGGAGCTCTCGGGCACGATCGACTGGCACACGCTCGTCGGCAGCGGCACCGAGGTCACGATCGACATCCCGCTGACCTGGCTGCGCAAGAAGCGCACCTGACCGTCGAGGCCCCGCCGGATCGAGCGGGGTCGGGGTCGTCGGCGCGGACGCCCGGGTGCCCGTGCGTCGAGCCCGCGAGGCGGGCGCGGGTCAGGAGGCGCGGCGCGCGCGGGCGGCGCGGCGCTTCAGCGCGCGGCGCTCGTCCTCGCTGAGCCCACCCCAGACGCCGGAGTCCTGGGAGGTGTCGAGCGCGTACTGCAGGCACATCTCCGTCACCGAGCACGTGGCGCAGACGGCCTTCGCCTTCTCGATCTGGTCGACGGCCGGGCCGGTGTTGCCGACGGGGAAGAAGAGCTCGGGGTCTGCGGTGAGGCAAGCGGCCTTGTCGCGCCAGTCCATCGAGGTGGTACTCCATTCAGTGCAGTGCGATTCGCGCGCGGGCGACCGGAGCCGCGGATGCCGCGTGAGATGACTTCGTAGGATCGCTCGCACCGTTGGGAGCCGGAAATCAACGTCACCTAGAATCCCACAGCGGTGGATGCAGATCAAGGATTTCCTTCCGAAGAATGGACCGTGAACCAGCTGTGAACTCAACCAAACGTCCCCCGGCGATGCTCGCCCTCATCGCGATCCTCGGCGCGGAGACGCTGCTGCTCGGCGCGGCGACGGCCTGGCTGCTCGTCGAACTCCTCGTCGACACGCCGGAGTCGCTGGCGACGGCGATCGCTCTCACGGTGACCGTGGCGATCCTCACCGTCGGCGTCGGGGCGCTCACCGTCGGCACGGTCCTCGGCCGTCGCGGCGTGCGCGGCGGCGTGCTCGTGTGGCAGGTGCTCCAGGCCGCCGTCGGTATCGGCGCCCTCCAGGGCATCTATGCGCGACCCGACCTCGGCTGGGCGCTACTACTGCCGTCGATCGTCGGGTTCGTCCTCGTGCTCACGCCCGCGGTGACGGCGGCGTTCGGCGGCGACCAGCGCCGCGACGACGAGGACGGCCAGACGCCCTGACCGTCGCGGCCGGCGCACGCGCCGCAGCGCGCGCCCGAGGCGCCGACGCCGCGTCGGTGCGGCGGTTCAGACGCCGAGGAGCGTCCGCAGCCGGCCGACGTGCCCCGTCGCCCGCACGTTGTAGAGCGCGTGCGCGATCCGGCCCTCCTCATCGATGACGAAGGTCGAGCGGATGACGCCGACGACGGCCTTCCCGTAGAGCTGCTTCACGCCCCACGCCCCGTAGGCCTCGAGCGTCCCGTGGTCGGGATCCGAGAGCAGCGGGTAGTCGAGGCCGTCGCGCTCGCGGAAGGCGGTGAGCTTCGCCGGCGCGTCCGGCGAGATCCCGAGCAGCTCGTAGCCGGCCTGCTGGAGCGGGACGCGGCTGTCGCGGAAGTCGCAGGCCTCCTTCGTGCACCCGGCGGTCATCGCCGCCGGGTAGGCGAACAGGATGACCCGGCGGCCGCGGAGGTCCGCGAGCGAGACGAGTCGATCGGCGTGGTCGTGGAGGGCGAACTCGGGCGCGGGATCCCCGGGCGCGAGCCGCACGGCAGCGGCGTCTGACACGTCTCCAGGCTAGTCTCGCCGCGGGGGTCGATCGGACCCTCGGCGTCGTGCCGGGCCATCCCACGGCGCCCGTCCGATCGTGTACCATGGACTCTCGGCCCGTTCGTCGGGCGAGCACCTCTAGCTCAATTGGCAGAGCAACTGACTCTTAATCAGTGGGTTCCGGGTTCAAGTCCCGGGGGGTGTACCACATTCGCGGTCGTGTTCGTCGTTGCGAGCGCGTCATGATCCGGCGCTCAGATCGGTGCGCGGTGGAGTTCGGTGTCACGCGCGAGCCGCGCGCGCCCCTGGGCGGATCGGCCGCCCCCGTCACTCCTCGAGGGGGCCGAGCTCGGGGCCGGGGACGAAGCGCACGACGGGCTCGGTGACTCGCTCCAGCTCGATCACGACGATCTCGTTGCTGCCGACCCTGACGACTGGCGCTGGCACGTAGAGCGTGCGCTGCGGTCCGTTGCGCCAGTAGCGGCCGAGCAGGAAGCCGTTGACGAACACGAAGCCCTTGCCGAGCGTCGCCGTGTCGAGGTGGAGGTCGGCCTGCTCCGACAGCGAGAACGTCGCGATGAGACCGGTGCGACCCTGCGGTCGGCCGCCGGCGGCGGCGCCGCGGATCCGATCCGCGACCTCGTCGAGTCCGATCGGGGTGGCGCGCCAGCCCTCGATCGGCACCCCGTCGAGCGTGACCGGGCCGATGAGTCCCTTGGCCTCGCCGAGGCGCTCGGCGTAGTTGACGCGGCCCTGCTCTTCGACGAGCACCGTGAGCCGCCGGCCGCGGGGGATCGTGAGGCCGCGCTCGTGGTGCATGCGCGAGATTGCGCCGACGGAGTGCCCGTCGACGTCGACCCAGGCGGCATCGCGCACCTCCTCGGCCTCGAGCAGGCCGCGCTCGCCCTCGAAGGCGTGCTCGGGGATGTCGGCCTCGTAGCGCATGAGCGCCCCGAGGTGATCGAGCCGCTCGAACGTCGGCGGCGCGGCGACGCCCGCCTGGCTCGTCGAGGTCGAGGCCGAGGCCGAGGTCGGCGTCTGCGTCAGCCAGTCGCCGGTGCTCGTGAGCGCGACGTCGAAGGCGGGCGCGGGTGCGGCGGGCGCCGGCACCTCATCGGGCACCTCCGCGTATCGGGCGATCACCTCGCGGAACGCCCAGAACTTCGCGGTCGGGTTGCCGGCCTCGTCGAACGGCGCGTCGTAGTCGTACGAGGTGACGATCGGCAGGTAGCGACCCTTGTGGTTGGCGCCGTTCGTCAGCCCGAAGTTGGTGCCGCCGTGCACCATGTAGATGTTCACCGAGGCGCCGGCGGCGAGCAGCGTGTCGAGCTCCGCCGCGCTCGCGGCGGCGTCGGTGGTGTGGTGGACGCCGCCCCACCAGTCGAACCAGCCGTCCCAGAACTCCGAGCACATGAGGGGGCCGGTGCGCTGGTGCTCGCGCAGCGTCGCCAGCCGCTCCGGCACGCGCGAGCCGAACGAGCCGGTGCGGTGCAGCTCCGCGAGGCTGCCGTTGCGCAGCATCGCCGGTTCGGGCTGGTCGACCGTCGTCAACGGCACCGTGATGCCCGCCTCGCGGGTGACCCGCACGAGCTCGGCGAGGTACTCCGCGTCGTCGCCGTAGGCGCCGTACTCGTTCTCGATCTGCACGAGGATCACGTTGCCCCCGCGATCGATCTGCCGGGGGGCGACGATCTCGTAGACCCGGCGGAGGTACTCGCTGACGAGCGCGAGGTATCGGGGCTCGGAGCTGCGCAGGCGGATGCCGTCGGTGCTCGTGAGCCACACGGGGAGCCCGCCGTTGTGCCATTCCGCGCAGATGTAGGGCCCGGGGCGCACGATGGCGTGCATGCCCTCGGCGGCGATGAGGTCGAGGAAGCGGCCGATGTCGTTCGCCCCGCTGGTGTCCCAGGCGCCCCGCACGGGCTCGTGGGCGTTCCAGGCGATGTAGATCTCGATCGTGTTCAGGCCGAGGAGGCGCGCCTTGTGGATCCGGTCCGCCCAGTGCTCGGGATGGATGCGGAAGTAGTGGAGGGCCCCGGAGATCACGCGGTGCGGCCGTGCGTCGAGGAGGAAGTCGGTCTCGCCGATGGTGAAGCTCGTCATGGGTTCTCCTGCGCCGACGCGTGGGACGGTGGATGAAGAGGTGGAACAGCGGCGTGCGGGACGACCGAGTTATGTTTGCGTAATCATCGTTCACCATACATGATCGATGCAGACGACGGAATTTGTGTGGGACGGAGGGCGGCATGGCGGAGGGCAGACGCGGCGGCACGCCCCATCGCGGCCCGACCCAGGCCGAGGTCGCCGCGCACGCGCAGGTGTCGGCGCAGACGGTCTCGCGCGTCGTCAACGACCAGGCCAATGTCGACGCCAGCACCCGAGAGCGCGTGCTGAACAGCATGCGCGAGCTCGGCTACCGCCGCAACCGCTCCGCGGTGGCGCTGCGCACCGGCGAGCACGGCACGATCGGCGTGCTGCTGTTCGCGTTGAGCACCTACGGCAACGTGCGCACGTGGGAGTCGCTCACGCTCGCGGCGGACCATCGCGGGTACTCCGTCGCGGTGATCACCGTCGAGAAGGCGACCCCGGAGACCCTGCTCGATGCCTTCACCAGGCTCACCGAGCAGTCCGTCGACGGCATCGTCCTGCTTGAGGAGCGCTTCTTCGCCGAGGTGCGGCTGCCCGTGCCCGCCGGGCTCCCCGTCGTCGTGATCGATGCCGGCGTGCGCGGCGAGTTCCCCGTGGTCGACACCGACCAGGCGCAGGGTGCCGAGCTGGCCACCGAGCACCTCCTCGGGCTCGGGCACCCGACGGTCTGGCATCTCGCCGGCCCCGAGGGCTCCTTCCTCTCGGCCAAGCGCGCGGATGCGTGGCGGCAGACGCTCGAGCGTGCCGGCCGCGAGGTCCCTCCCGTCATCTCCGGCGACTGGACCTCGGGGTCCGGCTACGAGGCCGGTCTGCTCCTGCGCGAGCGGCGGGACGTCTCGGCCGTGTTCGCGGCGAACGACCAGATGGCGCTCGGGCTCCTGCGGGCCTTCCACGAGCGCGGCATCGCGGTTCCCGAGCAGGTCAGCGTGGTCGGCTTCGACGACACGCCGGAGTCGAGCTCGTACTGGCCGCCGCTGACGACGATCCATCAGGACTTCGCCTCGGTGGGGCAGGCGGGTGTCGACGTGCTGCTCGCCGCGCTGCGCGGCGAGGTCGTGCCGCCGGCCACCATCATCCCGACGCGTCTCGTCGTTCGCGCGAGCACGGCGCCCTACCACCCTCGTTGAGCTCAGGAGAACCCCCATGTCAGCGTCCCTTCCCGTGCGGGCCAGCATCGATCCCGCCGCCCCGATCTCCGAGGTGCCCCGCCGCCTGTTCGGCTCGTTCGTCGAGCACATGGGCCGGTGCGTCTACACCGGCATCTACGAGCCCGGGCACCCCACCGCGGACGACGAGGGGTTCCGGCAGGACGTGCTCGAGCTCGTGCGCGAGCTCGGCGTGACCGTCGTGCGCTACCCGGGCGGCAACTTCGTCTCCGGGTACCAGTGGGAGGACGGCGTCGGGCCGCGCAGCGAGCGACCCCGCCGCCTCGAGACGGCGTGGCACGAGATCGAGACGAACGCCGTCGGGCTCCACGAGTTCGCGAGTTGGGCGCGCAAGGCCGGTGTCGAGGTCATGGAGGCGGTCAACCTGGGCACCCGCGGCATCGCCGAGGCCATGCAGCTCGTCGAGTATGCGAACCACCCGTCAGGCACCCGCCTGAGCGACGAGCGTCGCGCGAACGGGGCGGACGAGCCGTTCGACATCCGCCTCTGGTGCCTCGGCAACGAGATGGACGGGCCCTGGCAGCTCGGCGCGAAGACCGCGCACGAGTACGGGCGCCTCGCGCACGAGACGGCGAAGGGGATGCGGGCCGTCGACCGCGACCTGGAGCTCGTGGTCGCGGGCTCGTCCGGTCCTGACATGCCGACGTTCGGCGAGTGGGAGCGCACCGTGCTGCGCGCGACCTACGACGACGTCGACTACGTGTCGCTGCATCTCTACGTGCAGGAGCGTCCTGGCCAGGCCGCCGAGTTCCTCCGCTCGGCGCGACGCCTCGACGCGTTCATCGCCGAGGTCGTGCGCATCGTCGACGAGGTGCGCGACGAGGGCGGCCACGAGAAGCTCGTCCACCTGTCGATGGACGAGTGGAACGTCTGGAACCAGGATCGCTTCAACGACCCGGCGCATCAGGAGCAGATGCTCCACGCGCCGTGGCAGGAGCATCCGCGGGTGATCGAGGACGAGTACACCGTCACCGACGCGGTCGTGGTGGGCACGATGATGCACACGCTCCTGCGTCGCAGCGACCGGGTGAAGATCGCCAACCAGGCGCAGCTCGCCAACGTCATCGCCCCGATCATGACCGAGCCTGGCGGGCCGGCCTGGCGCCAGACGATCTTCTGGCCGTTCGCGCGCATCGCCCATCTCGCCACGGGGGTGGTGCTGCCCGTCGAGGTCGACGCCGAGACGATCGACGCCGTCTGCACGATCGACGACGCCGCCGACGCGGGGGCGGTGTTCATCGCGAACTGCGCGCTCGACGCCGCGGCGACCGTGACCATCCAGCTGCCGCCGTCCGAGCGCCCGTGGCGGGTGGTCGGCGCCGAGGTGCTCGCCGGTCCTGACGGCGATCGGCTCGCGACCAACGCGCTCCACGACCAGGATCGCGTCGCCCTCGCGCCGCTGGACGTCGAGGCCGGCGACGGCGCGACGGTCACGGTGACGCTGCCGGCGGTGTCCTGGGCCTGCCTCCCGCTGTCGCGCTGAGCGCCGCCGAGAGGCTTGACACGCACAACTTGTATCGTTAAAGTCGCCGACGTCGCGGAGGACCAACGGGCCTCCGATCGTGAGGCAGCCGACCGGGAGACCCCATGGCGTTCGAGATTCTTGACAGCGGCGTGATCTGGCGCGGCGACGGCGAGGCCGTGCGCATCGACGCATGGGGGCGCGGCATCCGAGTGCGCTCCACCCCCGTCGGCGAGCCCGTCGACAACGACTTCGCGCTGATGCCCGACGGCATCCGATCCGCCGAGGTCGCGGTCGACCGCGGCATCGCGACGGTCACGGCCGGGCAGACGACCGTGGTCGCCGAGCAGGAGGACTACTTCGACTGGTCCACCGGACTGCACACGATCCGGCTCCACCTCAGCTTCCTCGACGCGCACGGCACCGTCGTGCTGCGCGAGATCGGCGATGGCGGCGCGCTGAAGCTCAAGGCGCGGGAGTACGCGCCGTTCCGGTCGGGCGGATCGGCCCTGCGCGCGCGCTTCTCGTCGGCCGTCGACGAGCACCTCGCCGGCATGGGGCTGTATCAGCAGCCGTTCATCGACCTCAAGGGCACGACGCTCGAGCTGGCGCACCGCAACTCGCAGAGCTCCGTCCCCTTCCTGCTCTCGAGCGCCGGCTACGGCTTCCTGTGGAACAACCCCGCCATCGGTCGGGCCACGTTCGGGCGCAACTACACCGAGTGGTTCGCCGAGGCCGCCGACCAGCTCGACTACTGGGTGACGACGGAGCGCGGCCCTGGCGCGATCGCCGCCGCGTATGCCGGGGTCACCGGTCACGTGCCGATGATGCCCGAGTACGGGCTCGGGTTCTGGCAGTGCAAGCTGCGCTACTGGAACCAGGAGCAGCTGCTCGAGGTCGCCCGCGAGTACCGGCGCCGCGAGATCCCGGTCGACGTCATCGTCGCCGACTTCTTCCACTGGCCGAAGATGGGCGACTGGCGCTTCGAGGAGGAGTTCTGGCCCGACCCGACCGCGATGGTCGAGGAGCTCGCGGCGCTCGGGATGGAGCTCATGGTCTCGGTCTGGCCGCAGGTGTCGCCGCTGTCGGAGAACTACGCCGACCTCCGCGACGAGAGCCTGCTGGTCAAGAGCGCGAGCGGCATCGACCTGCACTACTGCTTCAACGGCGAGTACACGAGGTTCATCGACACGACGAACCCGCGCGCCCGTGCCTACCTGTGGAACCGGCTCCGCAACAACTACGGCGCGCACGGCATCCACCTCTACTGGCTCGACGAGGCCGAGCCGGAGTACGGCGTCTACGACTTCGCGCAGTACCACTACGCGGCTGGCCCGAACGCCAAGGTCGGCAACCTCTATCCGCGCGAGTTCGTGCGGGCGATCGCCGACGGCATGCGCGCCGACGGGGCGTCGCAGGCCCCCATGAGCCTGGTGCGGGCGGCGTGGGCCGGCTCGCAGCGCCACGGCGCGCTCGTGTGGTCGGGGGATGTGCACTCGACGTTCGCCGATCTGCGCGCCCAGATCACCGCTGGGGTGCACATGGGCGTCGCCGGCATCCCGTGGTTCACGACGGACATCGGCGGGTTCGCGGGCGGTCGCACCGACGACCCCGCCTTCCACGAGCTGCTCGTGCGCTGGTTCCAGTTCGGCGCCTTCAGCCCCGTCATGCGCCTGCACGGCGATCGGCAGCCAGGCAGCCCGGTCGCGACCGCGGCCGGCGATCCGCGCCTCGGCACGGGTGCCGACAACGAGCTGTGGAGCTTCGGCGAGGAGGTCGAGCAGATCCTCGTCGGCTACATCCGTCTCCGCGAGCAGCTGCGCCCATACACGCGGCGTCTCATGCAAGAGGCCCACGAGCACGGCAGCCCGGTCATGCGCGGGCTCTTCCACGAGTTCCCCGACGACGAGCAGGCCTGGACGACCTCGGACGCCTACCTCTTCGGCCCGGACATCCTCGTCGCCCCAGTCCTCGAGGCCGGCGCCACGACCCGCGAGGTCTACCTCCCTGCGGGCGCCGACTGGACCGACCCCTGGACGCAGACCGTGCACGCGGGCGGCCAGCGCGTCACGGTCGAGGCGCCGCTGTCGCGCATCCCGCTCTTTGTCCGCACCGCCGAGACGCTGGCCCTGCTGGCCGGGCTCGCGAACTGACCCCCGGAGACCCACGATGATCACCGCCGTCCCGAGCAACACCGACCCCATCATCGACCGCCGCATCTACGGGCAGTTCGCCGAGCACCTCGGCCGAGGCATCTACGAGGGCCTGTGGGTGGGGCAGGGATCCGACATCCCGAACCGCAACGGCCTGCGCATCGACGTGATCGACGCGCTGCGCGCGATCAAGGTCCCCGTCGTGCGCTGGCCTGGAGGCTGCTTCGCCGACGAGTACCACTGGATGAAGGGCATCGGCCCGCTCGAGGAGCGCCAGTCGATGGTCAACACGCACTGGGGCGGCGTCGCCGACCCGAACGAGTTCGGCACGCACGAGTACTTCGAGCTCCTCGACCAGCTCGACGCCGAGGCCTACGTCAACGGCAACGTCGGCAGCGGCTCGGTCGCCGAGATGCAGGACTGGGTCGAGTACATGACCCTCGACACCGGGTCGCCGATGGCGCAGCTGCGGCAGCGCCACGGGCGGGCGCAGCCGTGGCGGCTCCCGTTCTTCGGCGTCGGCAACGAGAGCTGGGGGTGCGGCGGCAACATGCTGCCGCTGCACTACGCCAACCTCTACCGGCAGTTCCAGACCTACGTGCGCGAGTACGGCGAGAACCGCGTCACCAAGATCGCGTGCGGGGCCAACGCCGACGACTACGAGTGGACCGACGTGCTCATGGCCCGCGCGGCGCAGCACATGGACGGCCTGAGCCTGCACTACTACACGATCCCCACAGGCGACTGGGATCACAAGGGCGCGGCGACCGGGTTCTCCGAGGCGCAGTGGTTCGAGACGATCCGGCGCACCCTGTTCATGGACATGCTGCTGCGTCGGCACGGCGAGATCATGGATCGCTACGACCCCGCCCGTCGCGTCGGCCTCTACGTGGACGAGTGGGGCACGTGGTACGACGTGGAGCCCGAGACCAACCCCGGGTTCCTCTACCAGCAGAACAGCATGCGCGACGCCATCGTCGCGGCGCTGAACTTCCACGTATTCCACCGCCACGCGGCGAGGGTCCGGATGGCGAACATCGCCCAGATGATCAACGTCCTCCAGGCGATGATCCTCACCGACGGGCCGCGGATGGTGCGCACGCCGACGTATCACGCCTTCGCCATGTACACCGATCATCACGATGCGGTCGTCGTTCCCACGACGGGCGAGCTGCCAGCGCACAGCGACGTCACCGTCTCGCGCAAGGACGGCGACGTCACCGTGAGCGCGGTGCACTACGCGCTGGATCGCGATGCCACGATCGAGATCCAGCTCCCCGGCGCGCTCGGCGACGTCCGTCGCAGCGAGATCCTCGCGGCCGCGGCCGCCGACACCTGCAACACCGTCGACGCCCCGGATGCGGTCGTGCCGGTGCCCTTCGAGGCCTTCGGCATCGCCGGCGACCGGTTGCGGCTGACCCTGCCGCCGCGGAGTATCGTCACGATGCGGCTGCAGCTCGACGGCGGGCGCTGAGCGTCGTGATCGGTGCTGACCGGCGTCGATCCGGCGCGCCGCGGCGAGGCCGCAGACGGGCGGATGGGGGATTCGGATGGCGACGATGAACGACGTCGCGCGGCACGCTGGCGTCTCGGCGATGACCGTCTCGAACGTCATCAACGATCGACCGCACGTGCGCGAGCAGACCCGCGCGCGTGTGCTCGAGGCCATCGACGAGCTCGGCTACTCCGTGAACGCCACGGCGCGCAGCCTCCGTCGCGGGCGCACCGGGACCATCGTGCTGGCGCTGCCCGAGATCGACCGGCCCTACTTCAGCTACCTCTCGTCGCTCGTGATCGAGCGCGCGGCACGCGACGACTACGTCGTGGTGGTGGAGCAGACCGGTGCCGTGCGCGAGGGCGAGCTCGACGCGCTCACGCGCTCGCGCCTGGGCAGCTATGACGGGCTGATCCTCAGCGCCGTCCACCTGTCCGGCGCAGACGCGGCGCTGTTCCGCACCGACCTGCCGGTGGTCGTGCTCGGCGAGCGCACCTACTCGGAGGCCGTCGACCATGTCGTCATGGCGAACGAGGACGGCGGCGCGCTCGCGGCCGAGCACCTCGTCGCCCGCGGTGCGCGCCGGCTCGCCATGCTCGGCGGCGTGCTCGCCGAGGTCGACGAGCCCGGCGTGGGGAGCCTGCGCGCCGCGGGCTTCCACGCGGGCGCCCGGCGCGCCGGCGTCGACCTCGAGCCGCATCGCGTCATCGACTCCGCGTACAGCCTCGAGGGCGGGTACGAGGCGGCGGTTCGCCTCATCGAGCGGGATCCCTCCTTCGACGGCCTGTTCTGCGCGACCGACCTCGTCGCCATCGGCGCGATGCGCGCACTGCGCGATCGCGGCCTCGAGGTGCCCGTCGACGTGCGGGTCGTCGGGTTCGACGACATCCCGCTGTCGCGCTTCCTCGCCCCGTCGCTCACCTCGATCGCGCCGGACCACGAGGGCATGGTCGACGCGGCGGTCTCCATGCTCACCGCGCGGATCGCGGGGGAGCAGGGCGCCGGGCAGTACCGGGAGGTCACGGGGCAGGTGCACCTCGTCGAGCGCGAGTCGACGGCGTCGGCGCCCACCGACCGCGGGCGGATCTCGTGACCGGCACGGTGCGGCAGCAGCGGCGCGAGCGCGCGGCGACGCCGCCGATGGGCTGGAACAGCTGGGACTGCTTCGGCGCCTCGGTGACCGAGGACGAGGTGATCGCCAACGCCGAGTTCATGGCGGCCCACCTGCTGCCGTTCGGGTGGGACACCGTCGTCGTCGACATCCAGTGGTACGAGCCCGATCCCGGCGCCTCGACGTCGGGCGTCTCGGCCGCTCGGGACCGCCGTCGGCGCCGTCCGGCTACGATCGCCCCGACATGCGCATCGACGTGAACGCCGACATCGGCGAGGCCGACGACCCGGACGGCCTCGCCCGCGACGCGGTGCTGTTTCGAGGGATCACCTCGGCGAGCATCGCCTGCGGCGGGCACGCCGGCGACCCGCGGACGATGGCGATCGCCGTGGAGCGCGCGCTCGAGCGCGGCGTCGGGATCGGCGCCCACGTCGCCTACGCCGACCGCGAGGGCTTCGGTCGCCGCCGGCTCGACGCGCCCATCGAGGAGGTCGCCGCGGAGGCGGTGCGCCAGTTCGACGCGCTCGCCGTCGTCGCCGGGCGCGCCGGCGGCGCGATCACGCACGTCAAGCCGCACGGGGCCCTCTACAACGCCGTCGCCGAGGATGCGGCGCTCGCCGAGGCCGTGCTCGGCGCGCTCGCCGAGCGCGCGCCAGGGGTCGCCGTGTTCGCCATGCCGGGCACCGCGGCATTCGCGATCGCCGCGGCGCTCGGGCTCGAGCCCGTCGCGGAGGGCTTCCCCGAGCGCGGCTACCGGGGCGACGGGCTGCTGCAGCCCCGGTCGCGGCCCGGGGCGCTCATCGAGGAGCCGGCGGAGGTCGGCGCCCGGGCGGCGGCGCTCGCGGTCGGCGAGCCGATCCCGGCGGTGGACGGCGCGTCCCTGCGGCTGCCGGTCGCCACGCTCTGCGTGCACAGCGACCATCCCGCCGCGGTCGAGAACCTCGCGGCGATGCGCGCCGCGCTCGCCGCCGCCGGCGTCCGTGTGGCGCGCTGGGACGCCGGGGCGGGATGACCGTGGACATCGGCGCCGGACGCGCGGCGAGACCGGTCGGCGCCGACGCGGTCCTCGTCGAGTGCGCGGACGCGGCCGACGCCGCCGGGCTCGCGCGATGGCTCGCCGATCGCGAGGCGTCGTCCGGCCTCGGCATCCGCGAGCTCGTGCCTGGCGCCGCGACCCTGCTCGCCGTCGCGGCGCCCGGCGCGCTCGCGGCCGTCGTCGCGGTCATCGCCGAGGCGCCAGCGGTCGGTGGGCTGCCCGGCGCGGCCGCGGGCGGCGAGGTCGTGACGCTGCGCGTGCGCTACGACGGCGAGGATCTCGCCGCGGTCGCCGAGTCGCTCGGCATGAGCGCGGAGGCGCTCGTGCGCGCCCACGCGGCGGCCGACTGGCGGGTCGACCTGATCGGGTTCGCCCCCGGGTTCGGCTACGCCTCGGCGGCGGACTGGCCGCATCGGATCCCCCGGCTCGCGACGCCGCGCGAGCGCGTGCCGGCCGGCGCGGTCGCGCTCGCCGACGGATGGTCGGCGGTCTACCCGCGCGCGTCGCCGGGCGGGTGGCGACTCATCGGGCGCACGGACGCGGTGCTCTGGGACGCCGCCGCCGAGCCGCCGTCGCCGCTCGCGGCCGGGGTGCGCATCCGATACGTCGACGTCACGGGGGCGCCGTGAGCGGCGCGCGCCTCCGCGTGCTCGAGCCGGGGCCCCTGCTGCTCGTCGAGGACGCGGGGCGGCACGGCCGCCTCGCCCTCGGCGTCTCGCCGGCGGGATTCGCCGACGCGACCGCCGCGCGCCGCGCGAACCGGCTCGTCGGCAATCCCGAGGACGCGGCCGTGCTCGAGAGCCTCATGGGCGGCGTCGTGCTCGAGGTCGTCGGCGCCGCCGTGATCCTCGCCGTGAGCGGGGTTGTCACCGTAGTCGAGTCGGTCGGACCCGACGGCCGCCGGCTCGGTCGCCACGGCGGCGCCGAGGCGCCGATCTCGGTGCCGGCGGGCGCGGTCGTGCGGATCGCGGCCCCATCGGCGGGGCTGCGCGCGATGATCGCCGTGCGCGGCGGCGTCGCGGTCTCGCCCGTGCTCGGCAGCCGCAGCCGGGACACGCTCGCCGGGCTCGGCCCCGCCCCGCTCGCCGTCGGCGACGTCGTGCCGGTCGGCGCCGCGGCGGTGGGCTGGCCGGAGCTCGACCTCGCCGTCGTCGCGCCCCCGCCGTCGGCCGATCGCGAGCTCGCGCTCCCGATGCGCTGGGGGCCGCGCGACGACCGCCTCACCGAGGCCGGCCGGGCCGCGCTGCTCGCCCCGCGCGTCGTGAGCGCGCGCGGCGATCGCGTCGGCGTCCGGCTCGACGGCCCGGCGACCGTGACGACCGCGAGCCCGCTGCCATCGGAGCCCACGCTGGCCGGGGCGGTCGAGGTGCCGCCGGACGGGGTGCCGATCGTGCTCGGCCGCGACCACCCGACGACGGTCGGCTACCCCGTCGTCGCCGTCGTGGCGCCGGCCGGCCTCGATCGGCTCGCCCAGGCGCGCCCAGGCACGCCGGTGCGGCTCGTCCCGAACCGCTGAGCCCGGCGCGGGGGCCTCAGTGCGCCGCGCCGCCGCCGTCGCAGGCGCGGGTCACGGCGAATCGGCCCTCGGTGTCGATGGCGCCGAGCGCCTTCGCGGCGATCGTGCCGAGCGCGTGCACCTCGCCCTCGTCGAGGGCGCTGAGCAGGAGGTCGCGGATCGCGGCCACGTGCGCGTCCCGCCCGGCGTCGAGCCGCGCGCGCCCCGCCTCGGTGAGCACGGCGTTGACGGCACGGCCGTCCGACTCGCAGCTCACCCGGGCGACGACGCCGTCGTCCTCGAGCCGCGTGACGACGCGCGAGAGCCGGGGGAGGGTCGCGTTCGTCGCCGAGGCGAGGTCGCTCAGGCGGAGGCGGCCGTCGGGGGCCGCCGCGAGCGCGTCGAGCACCGCGAACTCGAATCGGGTGAAGCCGGTCGCGGCGGTGAGCCGCGAGTCGAGCGCGCTCGGGAGCAGCTCGAGGAGGGCGGCGAGCCGGGTCCAGGTGCGGGCCTGGTCGGCGGAGAGCGGCGCCTCGCGGGGGCGCGCCGAGGCGCCGGCAGGGTTCGCGACGGCCGCGGTCATGGAACGAGTCTAGGTCGCGTGCCTCGACACCGATCCCTCGCGGCGCGACCCGCACCGGGGAGCCCCCCAGTCCCTGCCGACCGCCGCCATCCCGCGCTACGCTCGTGAGCGGCGGCGGCGGTCGGCCGTGGCGACGGCGGAGGTCGGCGGATGTCGGAAGCGATCCCGGTCGGGACCGGAGCGCCGTCGACGCTGCGCGGACTCACCGCCGCCGAGGTCGCCGAGCGCGTCGCCGACGGCCGCACGAACGCCTTCGAACAGGCCTCGAGCCGCAGCGCGTGGAGCATCATCCGCGCCAACGTCGTGACCCTCTTCAACGGGATCGTGTTCGGCTGCTTCGCCGTCCTCTTCGTCCTCGGCCGCTGGCAGGACGCGCTCTTCGGCTTCAGCGCCATCGCGAACGCGATCATCGGCTCCGTCCAGGAGTTCCGCGCCAAGCGCTCCCTCGACCGGCTCGCGCTGCTCAACGCGCCGAAGGCGCGCGTCCTCCGCGACGGGGAGGAGCTCGAGCTGCGCCCGGCCGAGGTGGTCGCCGACGACCTGCTCGTCCTGCGCGCCGGCGACCAGGTGAGCGCGGATGCGGTGGTCGTCGGCGGGCGCGGGCTACAGCTCGACGAGTCCATGCTCACGGGGGAGTCCGACGCCATCGACAAGTCCGAGGGCGACGAGGTGCTCTCCGGCTCGATCGTCGTCGGCGGCGAGGGGCTCGCGCGCGCCGTGCGCGTCGGTGCCGAGTCGTTCGCGAACCGCTTCGCCGACGAGGCCAGGCAGTTCTCGCTCATGGCCAGCGAGCTGCGCGCGTCGATCGACCGGGTCCTGCTCTGGATCACCTGGCTCATCGGTCCCGTGAGCCTGCTCGTGCTCAATGCGCAGATGGCCGCGGAGGGCGGCTGGGTCGCGGCCTGGGAGTCGGGGACGTGGCGCGACGCCGCGGTGAGCACGATCGCGGCCGTCATCGCGATGATCCCACTCGGGCTCGTGCTCATGACGAGCATCGCCTTCGCCGTCGGCGCCGTGCGTCTCGCGCAGCGGAAGGTGCTCGTCAACGAGCTGCCCGCCGTCGAGGGCCTCGCCCGCGTCGACGTGATCTGCCTCGACAAGACGGGCACGCTCACCGAGGGCGACATCGTCTTCGACGCGGCGCACGCGCTCGTGCTGCCGGTGGAGGTGTCGGACGGCGCCGATGCCGACGCCGATGCCGACCTCGACGCCGACGCGCGCGCCGTGCTCGCCTGGTGGGGTGCGCAGGCGGACGCGAACGCGACCGCGCGCTCCCTCGACGGGCGCTTCGGGGCGGTGCCGGGCGGCGCCCCGGTGGCGAGCATCCCGTTCTCCTCCGCGAGGAAGTGGAGCGCCGTCGCCTTCGACGACGGACCCGTCGGCTCATGGGTGCTCGGCGGGCCCGAGATGGTCTTCCCCGCCGGCGGCGGGGAGCTCGCCGCGCGCGTCGCCGAGCTCGCCGACACGGGTCGCCGCACGCTCGTGCTCGCTCGGGCCGTTGCCCCGTTCGCCGAGGCCGCCGCCGAGGCGGAGCGGCTGCCGGACGGCCTCGAGCCGGTCGCGCTGCTCACCTTCGCCGAGCAGGTCAGGCCGGACGCCGCCGACACGCTCGCCTACTTCGCGCAGCAGGGCGTCGCCGTGCGGATCATCTCCGGCGACAACCCGCGCACCGTCGCCGCCATCGCGCGCCGCCTGGGCATGTCGGTCGGCGAGGGCGTCGACGCCCGCACCCTCCCGGAGGACCCGGCGGCGCTCGCCGACGTCCTCGAGCGCGAGACGGTCTTCGGGCGGGTCACACCGCAGCAGAAGAAGGGGATCGTCGTCGCCATGCAGTCGCGCGGGCACACCGTCGCGATGACCGGCGACGGGGTCAACGACGCGCTCGCGATCAAGCAGGCCGACATCGGCATCGCCATGGAGTCCGGGTCGGCGGCCACGAAGGCCGTCGCGCGGATCGTGCTGCTCGACGGTCGGTTCTCGCATCTGCCCGGCGTCGTCGCCGAGGGGCGCCAGGTCATCGCGAACATCGAGCGCGTCTCGATGCTGTTCCTCACGAAGACGTCATACGCGGTCGTGCTCGCGATCCTCTTCGGCGCGACCCTCATGACGTTCCCGTTCCTGCCGCGGCAGCTCTCGATCGTCGACGGACTCGCGATCGGCATCCCGGCGTTCTTCCTCGCCCTGCTGCCGAACGCCCAGCGCTATGTGCCCGGCTTCCTGCGCCGTTCCCTCGCCTTCGCGCTCCCGGCCGGCGTCATCGTCGCGGTCGCCCTGCTGCTCTACGCGCTGGCGGCGACCTCGATCGGCGTCGACACCGCCCAGTTGCGCACCGGGTCGACCCTCATCCTCGCGATCGTCGGCATCTGGATCCTCGCGGTGCTCTCCCGTCCGATCACGCTCGTCAAGGGACTCGTCATCGGGGCGATGATGATCGGCCTCGTGCTCGTCTACTCGGTGCCGATCGCGGGCGCGTTCCTCGGCTTCGTCGATCCCGGCCAGGACGTCGCGGTGCTCATCGCGCTCACGGCGGGCGCGTGCATCGTGCTCATCGAGGCCGTGCGCATCGTGCACCGCCGGCTCCTCGTCCTGCCGTGGTTCAGGACGCCGCTGCGCCCCCGTCGATCGCGGCGCTCCGGCGCCTGAAGAAGGCGGCGGTGCCGCGCCCGACCCAGAGGGCGAGGACGATGAACACGTAGCCGGCGGCGTCGAGCGCCGTCCACCACAGGTCCGTTGGTGAGCCGGCGATCGTGACGACGTCGAGCAGGAGGCCGAGGCCGGCGAACACGGTGACGACGATCCTCGCGCCGTGCGAGCCGCGCCAGACCGCCGCCGCGATCGCGCCCTGCAGGAGCGAGAGCAGGATGCCGACGACGCCGGCGAGCGAGACGGCGAGCACGGCGCCGTCGGCGACGACCGCGGGGTCGTAGCGCGAGAGGACGACGAGCACGCCCTCGATCACGCCGAACACGGCGACGACCATGATCGCGATGACGGCGATCGCGACGGCGATCGGGCGGCGGACGGATGCTGCGGTGTCGGTCACGGATTCTCCTCGTCGGGGAGCCTATCGCCGTCGTCGTCGGTCGGCGGACTCGCAGAACTTGCACAGCATTGTGCAAGTACACTGATCCCATGAGCAAACCCCGCCCGCGCCGTCGCGATGCCGTCGAGCACCGCGCGCGGATCGTCGCCGCCGCGCGGCTCGTGCTCGCCGAGGACCCTGGCGCGCCGCTCGAGGCCATCGCGGAACGTGCGGGGCTCTCCAGGCGCACCGTCTACGGGCACATCGACTCGCGAGAGGCCCTCGTCGCGGAGGTGGTCGCCGCCGGCGCCGTCGAGATCGCGCTCGCCGTCGAGGCGGCCGTGAGCGCGGCACGGGAGCGCTCGGCCCGGGCGACCGCGCCCGAGGTCGCCCATGCGGTCGCCCCCGCACACTCTGTTGACCCCGCACACACCGTCGCCAGGATCGGCGGCGCCCTCTGGACGCAGATTGACTCGGTCCGCGCGGTCGCCTCGATCGCGCTCGCCGGTCCGCTGCGTCCCGCGGTGGCGGCGGCCCTCGCGCCCGTGCGCGCCAGGCTCGCGGCGGCGATCGCCGACGGCGTGGCGGCCGGACGGTTCCGGCCCGACCTCGAGCCCGTGCTGCTCGCGGGGCTCGTCGAGCGTGCGGCGATCGCCGTGCTCGACGAGGCGGTCGTGCGCGACCTTCCTGCCGAGACCGCCCACCGCCTCGTCATGACGAACGGCCTCGCCGCGGCGGGGCTCGCGTGGTCGGATGCGGACGCGGCGGCCACTCGGGTGCTCGCCGAGGCGAGGGCCGCCGCATGAGGATCGCGCTCGACGACGTCTCGAAGGGTCGCGGCGGTTCGGCCCTCCCGATGACGAGCCTCGACTACGTCAGCGGCGGCGCGACGCTCGCCCTCACCGAGACCGAGCAGCGGCCGACGGTGCTCGGCCTGCTCGCGAGCGGTCGGATGCGCCCGGACTCCGGCACGATCACCATCGACGGCCGCACCGACCCGGCGCGTCTGCGTGCGGCGATCGCGCTCGTCGACGCGCCGATCGTGAGCGAGCCGGCCCCCGCGGTCTCGCTCTTCGGCGTCGTCGCCGAGGAGCTCATGTTCGCCGGCCTGCCGTCGCATCCGCGCGCCGTCCTCGAGCACCTCGAGACCGCTGGCTTGCGCGAGCACGCCCGCACGGCGATGGCCGACCTGCCGCCCGACCTGCGCATCCGCGAGCTCGCCGAGCTCGCGCTCCTGCGCGACGGCGTCGCGGGCATTGTGCTGACCTCCCCCGACCGCCACGGCGGCGACCCCGAGCACTGGTGGCGCATCGCCCAGGACTTCGCGGGCCGCGGCCTCGCCGTCCTCGTCATCGCTGGCACCGCCGCATCGACGGCGATCGCCGCCCGGCGGATGCTCGAGGCGAGCGGCCTCGGCGAGCATGGTCGCGAGACCCCTCGGCACGAGCCGGACGGAACGGAGTCGCGCCCGTGAACGGCACCCGAATCCGCGTCCCGCAGATGATCGCCGCCGAGCTGCGGCGCCTGCTCGCGACCCCGATGGCGCGCCTCGCGCTCGTCGCGCTCATCGCCGTGCCCGTCCTCTACGGCGGGCTCTACCTCTGGGCCAATCAGGACCCGTATGCGCGCCTCGATGAGGTCCCGGTCGCGCTCGTCGTCGAGGACGTCGGGGTCGCCGGCGACGACGGCGGCGTCGTCGTGCGGGGCGACGAGATCGCCGACCAGCTCGTCGAGGACGGCGCCTTCGCCTGGGCGCGGGTCGACGCAGAGACGGCCTCCACCGGGCTCGCCAACGGCGCGTACGACTTCGCGGTGACGATCCCCGCGGCGTTCTCGGCCGACCTCGCGTCGAGCGCGGGGTCCGATCCGAGGCAGGCCACCGTGCTCCTGACCACGAACGACGCGAACAGCTTCCTCGCGACGACGATCGGCGAGCAAGCCGCCGAGCGCATCCGCGCCGCGATCGCGCAGCAGGTCGGCGAGCAGGCGGCCGGTGCGCTGCTGCTCGCGATCTCCGACATCCGCGACCGCCTCGGCGACGCCGCGGACGGCGCGAGCACGCTCGCGGCCGGTGCCGCGGCGCTCGACGCCGGACTCGGTCGGCTCGCCTCCTCGACCGCCGAGCTGCCGGCCGGGACCGCGGCGCTCGCCGACGGCGCGGCACAGGTCGCCGACGGCGACGCGCGGCTCGCCGAGGCCGCCAACCGCCTCGCCGTCGCGACGCAGCAGGCCGCCGATTCGGTGCCGCAGGCGCGCGCCGACCTCGCGCAGCGCCTCGCCGCCGCGGGGCTCGACCAGGCCCAGATCGATGCCATCCTCGCCCGATTCGACGGACTCGGCGCCGACGTCATCGCGGCGAACGCGGAGGCGCAGAGCGCCGTCGTCCAGGTCGACGCCCTCGCGAGCGGCGCGGCACGGGTCGCCGACGGTGCCGCCGCGCTCGCCGCGAGCGCCCCGGCCCTCGCCGACGGCATCGCGCGCGCCGCCGCGGGTGGCGACGAGCTCGCCTCGGGCGCGGCGACGCTCGCGGACGGCCTCGCGACGGGCCTCGAGCAGCTGCCGCAGACCACCGCGGCGGAGCGCGCCGCGCAGGCGGCGACGATCGCCGACCCGGTCGCGATCGACGCGTCGAACGTCGCGGCGGCCGGCACCTACGGCGCGGGCCTCGCCCCCTTCTTCGCGAGCCTCGCCGCGTGGATCGGCATCTACGCCCTCTTCCTCATCGTGAAGCCCGTCTCGAGGCGGGCGATCACCGCCCTGCACTCGCCGATCCGGATCACCCTCGCCGGTTGGCTCACGCCCGGCCTGCTCGGTGCGGTGCAGATGTCGATCCTCTTCGGGGTGTTGCTCGTCGTGCTCGGCTTCTCGATGCAGTGGCCGATCGCGGTGCTCGGCCTCATGATCCTCAGCTCGTTCACCTTCGCCGCGATCATCCTCGCGCTCAACGTGTGGCTCGGCTCGGTCGGCCAGTTCCTCGGGCTCGTGCTCATGGTCGTCCAGCTCGTCACCGCCGGCGGCACGTTCCCGTGGCAGACGCTGCCCGGCCCGCTCCAGGCCCTGCACCAGGTGCTCCCGATGGGCTTCGCGACCGACGCGATGCGGCAGGTGATGTACGGCGGTCTCGCGGGTCGCGCGCTCGTCGACGTGCTCGTGCTGTTCGCGTGGACCGCGGCGGCGCTCATCCTGGCGGCGATCGGCGTGACGAGGATGACGCACCGGCGCACGCTGCGCGATCTGCAGCCGAGCCTCATCGGCTGAGGGCGGCGCGGCGGCTACGCTTCCCCGGTGACTCCCACCCCGCCGCTGCCGCTCGAGTCCCGTCTCGCCACGGCGGCCGTCGCCGAGCACGGCGAGGGCCCGACCTGGGACGCGCGCGCCGGGGAGATCCGCTGGGTGGACATGCCGCGGGGGCTCGTGCGCCGCCTCGCGCTCGCGGACGCGCGCGCCGACGCGGTGCCGGAGGCCGTGCGCGTCGCCGACTTCGTCGCGGTCATCCGCCCGCGCGTCGTCGGCGGCTGGATCGCGTGCACCCGCGATGCGATCCTCCTCACCGACGACGCGTTCGCGATCGAGCGCCGCATCCCCGTGCCGATGGGGCCGGAGGAGCGCTGGAACGACGGCACGGCCGCGCCGGACGGCACCTTCTACGTCGGCACGATGGCGCTCGACGGCCGCGGCCGTCTGCTGCGCCTGCACCCGGACGGCCGACTCGACACGGTGCTCACGGGCCTGCGGATCTCGAACGGCATCGCCCCGACGCCGGACGGCGCGCGGATGCTCCACGTCGACAGCATGGAGCACCGGATCGACGTCTACGACCTCGACGCCGACGGGATGCACGACCGGCGGACGTTCGTGGACCTCGCGGATGTCGACGGCGAGCCGGACGGGATCGCCGTGGACGCCGGCGGCGGCGTCTGGGTGGCGATGTGGGGCGGGCGCTGCGTGCGCGGCTTCGACGCCGACGGCGCGCCCGTCGCCGTCATCGACGTCCCGACGATCCAGCCGAGCGCGTGCGCGTTCGTCGGCGAGGATCTCGCGACGCTCGCGATCACCTCGAGCGCCCAGGGGTGAGCCCCTGGGCGCTCGAGG
>Ga0209066_10001430_pt1 | contig 31629 bp, 15 predicted proteins | sample All_14_2_FD_187198 | JGI IMG/M metagenome (GOLD analysis project Ga0209066, IMG submission 187198) | Freshwater microbial communities in response to fracking from Pennsylvania, USA - Allegheny Zone_MetaG_DW_15 (SPAdes) (version 2) ... | reverse complement strand
GAGGCCAGGGTGGTGAAGGTGGAGAAGGCCAGGCCCTGCGCGTTGGTGGTGGAGACCCGGGTGACGCCCTGGAAGGTGATGGCGACGGCTTTGCCGGGCACGGGGTAGCCCTTGGAAGTCAGCGTGGCCGAGGCGGCCACCACCTCGCCGGTGCCGACGGAAACTTCGTAGCCGGTGTCGTAGCCCACCAGGAAGGTGCTCGAGCCGCGCGAGGCGATCAGCAGCGAGGCCGTGTCGGTGGCGCCCAGGTAGACGGCGTCGCCCTCGAAGGTGGCTGTATAGAAATAATCTCCCGGCACGCCGGGGGCGGTGAATTCCACCTCCGCGGAACCGGTGGAACTGGTCAGGGCGGTCGCGGTCAGGGTGGAGATACCGTTGAAGAAGCTGAAGTTGACCGTCTTGGAGGGCACATAGTTCAGCGTGAGGTCGTCGCGCAGCACGGCCCTGGCCCTGAAGACCTCGTTGGCGTAGGCCGAAACGTCCTGCGCCACGAGCGACACGGGGTAGCGCTCGGCGTTCAGCGTGCCCGTGCCCGAGGCCGCCGAGAACTGCGCGTCGCCGGCGAAGTAGGCCGTCATGATGTAGGCGCCGGAAGAGGCCGGCGCGGTGAAGGCCGCCGTGGCCAGGCCGACGCCGTCGGTATAGCCGACCGCCGGATAGGTGGCCACGCCGTTGAAAAATTCGAAGAGCACCGCCTTGCCCGGCACCGGCTCGTCGGTGGCGGTCAGCGTGGCCGAGGCCGTGAAGACCTGGCTCAGGTAGGCGCGCGCGGCCGCGACCGCCAGCTTGGTCTTGATGGCCCCGGTGCCGTCGTCCTGCATCACCACCACCGCGGCCGAGGAGAAGTAGCCGGTGTAGATGGGGTCGTCGTCGGCGAAGCGCGCCGTCAGCAGGAAAGTGCCGGTGGAGGCCGGGGCGGTGAAAGCGACGCTGGAGATGCCCAGCGCCGAGGTGGGCGCCGAGGAGACCTGCGTGAAGGTGGAGTCGAAGAACTCGAACAGGACCGTCCTGCCCGAGACCGGCGCGCCGTTGAAGACGCTGTCGTTGACGTTGTCGGAGAGCAGGGCCGCGGCCGCGAACGGCTTGTTGGGCGTGGTCATCAGGCTGCCGGCCGTCAGCAGCGAGTCGCGCCGGCCGACGTTTACCACGTTGGAGGTGTCGCTGGAGGCCACGTAGAGCGTGTCGCCGGCGAACTCGGCCGTGTAGTTGTAGGTGCCGGTGGAGGCCAGCAGCAGCGTGGGGAACGAGGCGGTGGACCGGCCGAACTCGTCGGTATAGTCTTCCGCCTCGGCGCCCTCGAAGGCGAAGGTCACCGGCAGGCCGGGCATCCAGACGCCCAGGGAGTCGAGCAGCATGGCCTGCACCTGGAGGGGCTCATAGATCTTTATGGAGATATTATCCAGGGCCTCGAGCCGGGTGAAGTTGAGCGCTATGGTGACCGGCGAGGAGGAGTAGCTGGCCATGTAGGTCAGGCCGTCGCCGGCGTACTCGGCCTCGTAGTAGTAGGCGCCGGTGGAGGCCGGCGAGGCGAAGGCCACGCTGGAGATGCCGAAGCCGTCGGTGGCCGCGGTCAGCGTGGCCCCGTTGAAGTAGAAGCTCAGCTGTTTGCCGGAGATGCCGGCCTGCGTGGCGACGTCCACCAGGCGGGCCGAGAGTTCCAGCTGCGAGCCCAATTTGGAGGAGACCGCGGCGGTGACCATCAGCGTGGGCCTGGGGCCCACGGCCACGGTGCCGTCGGCGTTGCTGGCGGCGTAGCGCTCGTCGCCGTAGAAGACCGCGGAATAGATGTACGTGCCGCTGGAGGCCGGCGCGGTCAGCACCACCTCGGCCAGGCCCTGGGCGTCGGTAGTGCCCACGGCGAACTGGCCCTCGAAATTGAAGTCCACGCTGAGGCCCTCGATGGGCAGGTTGGCGTTGTCCTTGATCTGCACGCGGGCGGTGAACGTGCTGTTGGAGGTAAGGTCCGAGACGCTGTAGGACAGCATGTTGGTGGGCCGCAGCGCAACGTTCAGCGTGCCGGTGCCTACCGCCGGCGCGTAGGTGTCGTCGCCGGGGAAGTAGGCGTAGTACTGGTGCTCTCCGGAGGAGAAAGGCGCGAAGAAGCTGGCCGAAGCCTTGCCGGTGGAGGCGTTGGTGTTGACGGGCTCGGTGCTGCCGTTGAAATAGAGCTCAACGTCGCGGCCGCCTATGGCCCCGCCGGTCTTGAGGTCCTTGAGGGTTATCCGCGCGGTAAAGGAGCTGTAGGCCAGCACGTCAATATCGTCCGCGGAGATGGAGGCGGTGCGCAACTTCACCGTTATGGTGCCGGTGGCGTTGCTGGCCGAGTAGATGGAGTCACCGTCGAAGTAGGCGTAATAGCTGTAAGTGCCGGAGGAAGGCGGCGCCGTGAAGGTGGAGGCGGCCACGCCCGAGTCCCCCTCGGCGTTGGTCATGCCCGAGCCGGTATCTCCCAGGAAGGCGAAGCGCACGGTCTTGTCGTCGAGGGTGGTGGAGAGGTAGTCGGTCAGCTTGGCCTTGACCTTGAAGTTCTCCAGCGCCTCTGTCTCGGTGTCGAAGGCCACCAGCGAGGTCAGCAGGCCCACCTTCACCATGGCGGTGGCGCTGCTGGTCGAGTAGGTGTAATCGCCCTCGAACAAGGCGGTGTAGTAGTAGACGTCGGGCGAGCCGGGGCCGCTGAACGTGACCGTGGCCACGCCCAGCTCGTTGGTGGTGGCCGACCCCTCCTCGATCGTGTAGTCGTCCCTGTCCTTGAAGATGAACTTCATGAGCACGTTCGGGACGAAGTAGCCGGGCTGGCCTTCCCTGGCCGGGTCCGTCAGCGTGGCCGAGAGGACGAAGGGCTCGCCCACGTTGGCGTTGGTGTCGCGCGCCACGGTCCGGGTGAAGCGGGTGCTGACGGCCACGGCGCCGGTGGACGACGAGACCGCGTAGACCGGGTCGCCGTGGAATTCGGCGGTAAAGAAGTAGGCGCCGGAGGAGACGGGCGCGGCGAACTGCGTCCACGCCAGGCCCCCGGCGTCGGTGGCGGCGGTGCTGGTCTGGCCCTCGAACAGGAAGACCATTTCTTTCCCCTCCACCGGCGTGCCGAACCGAACGTCCGAGAGGGAGGCGCTGGCGATGAACACTTCCATGGCCGTGGCGGCGGCGTCGAGCGTCGCTATCACGGTGGGCCGCTGATTCACGGAGACCGTGCCGCTGGCCGACCAGGCCGCGTAGGTGGCGTCGCCGGCGAACTCGGCGCCCAGCTCGTAGTCGCCGAACGTGCCGGGGGGCGTATAGGCCGCGGTGGCCACGCCCACTCCGTCGGTGGTACCGGCCAGCTGCGTCCCGTCCAGGGTGAACAGCAGCTGCCGGCCTGCCACCGGGGCGGCGGTGGCGCCGTCCGTGAGGGTGGCGGTGGCCGTGAACTGCTCGAAAGGATAGGCCGAATTATCGGCTATGGCGATGCCCACGGGGCGCGGCAGCACGGCCACGGCGCCGCTGGAATAGCTGGTGTCGTAGACGGAGTCGCCCTCGAAGGTGGCCTCCACCTGGTAGGCGCCGGAGGAAAGCGGGGCGGTGAAGGAGGCCGAGGCGTTGCCCAGGGCGTCGGTGACGGCCGTCACGCTGGTGCCGGAGAAGTGGAAGATCACGTCGCGGCCGGGGGCGTAGGCGCCGGGGTCCACCTTGTCTGTCAGCGTGGCGGTGGCCGTGAAGACGTCCAGTGTATTGACCGTGACAGGCTCCAGGGTCAGCAGCGAGAGGCGACGCAGCACGGTGACCGCCGCCGAGGAGACCGCCGCGGTGTAGCGGGCGTCGCCGTCGAAAGTGATGTTCAGGTGCACGGCGCCGCTGGAGGCGGGCGCCAGGAACTCGGCTGCGGCCAGTCCCTGCGCGTCGGTCAGGGCGGTGACGCTGCTGCCCTGGAAGTAGAAGATCAGGGGGCGGCCTTCGGGCTTGTAGCCTGGGGCCAGCACGTCGCGCAGCGTGGCGGTGGCGGTGAACAACTGCGCGGCCCGGGCGGTAATGGGGTCGGCCAGGATGGCGGCGGGGCGCCGGTCCACGGTGAGCTGCGCCGTGGTGGCGTCGGGCAGGTAGCGCGCGTCGCCGGGGAATTTAATGGCCGCGTAGTAGACGCCGGTGGCCGACGGCGCGGCGAAGGTGGACACGGCCACGCCGCCCGCGCCGGTAGGCACGGTGAACGTGCTGTTGTTAAAGACGAAGTTGACGGAGCGGCCGACTACCGCGCCCGCGCTGAGCGTGTCCGTAGCCGTGGCGGTGGCTTTGAACACCTCGTCGATGATGCCCGCGATATCCGGGGCCGCCAGCGCCAGCGGGCGCCGGAGGACGGTCAGCGTGGCCGAAGAGACGGCGGCGGCGTAAGTGGCGTCGCCGGCGAAGGCGGCGTCCACCTGGTAAGCGCCCGAAGAGGGCGGCGCGGTGTAGCGCACGGAGGCCAGGCCGTCGGCCGCGGTGTAGGCCCCGGAGGCGGTTATGAAGGTAAAGGTGACCAGGCGCGTGGCCACGGGCAACTGCGTGGCCTGGTCGGTGAGGGTGGCGGTGGCGCGGAAGAGTTCGTCTATCCGGGTTTCGGCGTCGGCCAGGGACAGCAGGGCGGGGCGCGCCGAGACGGTGACGGTGCTGGTCTTGAGCGAGGGATAGTAAGTGGAATTGCCGGCGAAGTTCCCCCTCAGCTGGTAGGCGCCGGTGGAGGCCGGGGCGGTAAAGTTATAGACGGCCAGGCCCTGGGCGTCGGTCACGTCGCTGCCGGTAAAGGTGCTGGCGCCCACCACGAATTCGAAGACGACGGTCTGCCCCGCGAGTTTCTGCGCCGGGTAGAGGTTGTCTGCCAGGGTGGCCGAGGCGGTGAAGACGTCCAGCGCCTTGGCGGCCACCGTGCTGACGGTCAGCAGCGGGAGGCGCCTGTCGACCAGTACCGGGATATTGGTGCTGGTGGAATCATACAGGGCGTCGCCCGCAAAGGTGACAGGCAACTGGTAGGTGCCGGAGGCGACGGCGGCGGCGTAGGTGGAGTAGGCCACGCCCAGGCCGTCGGTCAAGTCCACGAAAGGCTTTGAATCAAAAGTGAAGGTGAGCGCCTTGGCCGGCACGGTGCTGGCCAGGTAGTCGGTCAGCGTGGCGGTGGCGGTGAACACCTCGTTCATGGTCACGGCGACGGCGGGGCCGTTTATCCGCGTGGGATAGCGCAGGGCGGTCACTGTGCGCGTGGAGACGCTGGGGTTGTACGAGGCGTCGCCGGCGAAAGAGACCTGGAGTTCGTAGGCGCCCGAGGAGAGAGAAGCGGTGTAGTCCGCGCCGGCGTAACCAACGCCGTCGGCGAAGCGGGTCACCGTGCTGCCCTGGAACAGGAAAAAGAGCGTCTTGGAAGGCCTTGCGGCATTGCTGACGGCGTCGTAGAAAGTGCCGCCGGCCGTGAAAGCGCTGCCGATGATCACGCTGGCCGGGGCGGTCAGCGTTATGCGGCTGTCGCGGCGCGCCAGGGTGACGCTGCTGACATAGGTTACGGCCGGGTTGTACGTGTCGTCGCCTTCGAACTTGGTGTAGAGGGCGTAGGTGCCGGAGGAGCCGTGGGCCGTGAACTGGGCCGAGGCCACGCCGTTGGCGTCGGTAGTGGCGGTCTGGGTGCTGCCGTTCTGCAGGACGAACTTCAGGGTGCGGCCGGCCACGGGGGCGGAGCTGACCGAGTCGTAGAAGGTGCCGCTGGCGGTGAACACGTCGAAGACCCGGGTGGAGACGTAGACGCCTGTGACGAAGGCGCTGCGCTTGGTCACGGGGAAAGGCAGCACGGTGCTGGTTGAGGCGTAAGTCGCGTCGCCGGCGAAGGTGCCGGTCAACTGATAGGTGTTGGCTATAGCGGTGGCCGTATAGGCCGCGGTGGCCAAGCCCACCCCGTTGGTCAGGGCGGCGGTGCTGGCCCCCCAGCTGAAGCTGAAGACCACGTTGCGGGTGGAGACCTGCAGCAGGCCGTTGTTGAGGTCGGTGAGCGTGGCGGTGGTCTTGAACAGGTCCAGCGCCGTGGCTGTGAGGTTGTTGAGGGCTATGCCTGTCGGGCGCGGCAGGTTGGTCACCAAAATAGAGGAACTGCTGGGCGCGTACTTGGCGTCGCCGTCGAAGTAGGCGCCCACTATATACGAGCCCGAGGAGGCGGGCGCCGCCCAGGTGGAGACTCCCACGCCGGAGCCGTCGGTGGTACGGTAGAAGGTGGCGTTCTGGAAGAGGAAGCGCACCGGTTTGACGCCGAGAGCTATAGAATCCAGGTCGCGCAGGGTGGCGGTGGCGTAGAAGACGTCCAGCGCGCGCGCCGTTACAGCGGCCAGGGGCTGTATGCTGGTGGGCCGGCGCAGCACGGTCAGGGTTAGCGTGGAAGAGCTGGGGATATAGGCGTAGGTGCCGTTGAAGTGCACCTCTACGCCGTAGGTGCCGGTGGCCACGTCGGCCGTGAAGGCCGCCGTCGCCACGCCCAGGGCGTTGGTGACGCCGGTGACGGTTTGGCCGTCGAAGACGAAATCCAGCTGCTTGCCGGCCACGTTAAGGTTCTTTATATCCTTAAGGGTGGCCGTGGCTATGAACACCTTGTCCGCGATGGCGGTGGCGGCCAGGGGCGTGACGCTGGTGGGGCGCATCGCGGCCGTCACCGTGGCCGTGGCCACGTTGCTGGGGCCGTAGGAGGCGTCGCCGGCGAATTCAGCGTCTATCTGCGTGGGGCCCGTGGACTGCGTCACCGTGAAGGTGGCCGTCGCTATGCCGCCGGCTATCGTCATCTTGGTGAAAGTCCTGCCTTCGAAAGTAAAGGTGACGGCCTTGGCGACCAGCGGCACGGCCTCGTTCTTGAGGGTGGCCGTGGCCGTGAACACCTCGCCGAACATGATGGCGGCGTCGGCCAGGGCCAGCTGCGAGGGGCGCCGGGCGACGGTGACGGTGGCGGTAGAGGTGAGGCTGGGGGCGTAGGTGGCGTCGCCGAGGTAGAAAGCCTCCACCTTATAGGTGCCGGAGGAGACCGGCGCTCCGGTGGTTATGAAGACCTGGCCGAAGGCGTTGGACCCTGCGGTGGTCTTGGTGCTGGGGGCGATGGCGGCCAGCCAGTTGAAGCCCATTCTGACCTGCTTGCCGGCCGGCGTGGCGTCGCTGACCACGTCGCGGAAGGTGGCGGTGGCCGTGAAGGTGTCGAAGACTGACATGCTGATGTTTTCAGGGACCACCACGCAGGCGCGGCGCAGCACGGTGATAGTGCCGTACGTGGAGGTGCTGGCGTAGGTGGGGTCGGCGCCGCCGTCGAAGTTGGCGTCCAGGCGCCAGGGCCCGGAGGAGGCCCCGGACTGGTACTGCACGAAAGCCTGCCCCGCGGCGTCGGTCGTCGCAGAGAGGTTCTGGCCCTTATATATGAATTGTATGAGCTTGCCCGGTACTGGTACGATGCCATAGGTCAGCGTGGCCGTGGCGTTGAACACTTCCAGCGCCGGGATGGACCCGTTGACTACCTCCAGGGAAACCTCATGCTTGGCGACGTCCACCTCGGCCGCCGTGGCCGTGGACATGAACAGCGCGTCGCCGAGGAAAGCCGCGGCGAGCGGATAAATATTAGACTCCAGCGGCGCCGTATAGGAGACCGTGGCTATGCCGAGGCTGTTGGTGACGGCCGTCTTGATCACGCTATCGAATGTGAATTGCACGGTGCGGCCCGCGAGCGGCACGCTGGGCACGGCGGTATAGTCGCGCAGCGTAGCGGTGGCGATGAAGGGCCCTTCCACTTCGGCTGAAATATTCGGCGCGGTTATGGCGGCCTCCCGCCTGTTCACCGTTATGGTCGCGGAGGACTCGCTGGCGTAGAAGGCCGAGTCGCCGTAGAAGTCCACGTCCAGCCGGTAGGTGCCGGTGGAGGCAGGGGTGAAAGATTTTACGGCGACGCCGTTGTCGTCCGTGAACACCTGGCCGAGGTTCACGCCGTTGAAGGTGAAATCCACGGGCTTGTTGGGCACGCCCAGCCCGCTCTCCTTGCCTCTCAGCGTGGCGGTGGCGTAGAAGACCATGTTGACCGTCACCGCGCCGTCCGGCGTGCTGAGCGTGGTGGAGGCCACGTTGACTTCCACGTTGTTGCTGTTGTCGCAGTGTCCGGCGTAAGTATCGTCGCCCGCGAAACACGCGGTGTAATTATAATTGCCGATGGCCATCGGGGCGGTATAGACGGTGGCGGCGATGCCGGTGCCGTTGGTAAGCCCGGCAGAAGTGATGCTGGTCGTGCCTGCGAAAACGAAGGTGATGGTGTAATTGCCCAGGCCGTCCCCGGAAATATCGTCGGTCAGCGTGGCCTGCGCGGTGAACTGCGCGCCGGCCGGCTGGTTGCTGATGGCCAGGCCTGTGACGTGGGTAGTGCGCTTTACCACGTGTACCGGCAGCTGGAGGGTGTGCGGCGCGTAGGTGTCGGTCCCTTCGAACGTGACTTCGCACGTATAGTCTCCGGACACGGCCTGCGCCGTGAAGACCGCGGTAGCCACGCCGGCGTCGTCCGTGGTGCCGGACACCGTGACGCCGTTGTAGACGAACTTAACCGGCACGTGCACGCCGGGCCCCATCAGGACGGAAGAGGGCAGCGTGGGCGTGATGTCGCGCAGCGTGACGGTGGCCGTAAAGACGGTATTGGTGGGCGTGGTGGGCTCAGAGGCCGCCGACAGGAGCGTGGGGCGCCGGAGCACGTTCAGGCCGGCGTCGGAGGCCGTGACCGCCGCGTACAGGGTATCGCCGGCGTAAGAGGCCGTATAAGATTTATTGCCGGCGGTAGCGGGCGAGAGGAAAGCGCGGGTGGCCTGGCCCCGCGGCGAAGCCACGGTCGGGGCGGTGCCGCTGGTATCGCCTTCCACCCCCCCCCGGTGAACGGTGAAGTTTATGGTCTGGCCTATCAGGCTGGCGAATTCGGGCGGCGAGTCCAGGTCGGTCAGGGTGGCCGTGGAGGTGAAGTTATCCAATATATAGACGGGGTTAACCGGGATGGACGTCAGGCTGGTGCGGCGCTTGATCACCTGTACGCGCCTCGTGGGGTCTAAGGCGCTGGCCGCCAGGTCGTTGGCGTTGGTGGGCAGGTCGGCGGTGAAGATATATTCTCCCGGCGCCTGCGGCGAGGTGAAGGTTACCTGCGCTATGCCCTGGGCGTTGGTCACGGCGCTCGCGTCGACGTTGCCGGTGAACGTGAAATTTATGGTCCTGCCGGCGGCCGGTTCCTGCGCGGTGCCTACTAGGATATTAAGGGTCGCCTTGGCCGTGAAGTCGTTACCAGCCGGCACGTTGATCACCGGCGTGCCGACGAGGAAGGTGGTGTTCTTCTGTACCGTCACGTTGCCGACAGGGCTGAGCGTGGTGGTCTCGTAAGTGGGGTCGCCGGCGAAGGTGGCCGTATAGGTGTAGTCCCCCACCGGCATACCCGCGAAGGTGAACTGGGCGATGCCGCCGGTGACCGTGGTCACGTTCTGGGGAGTCCCCCCGTTGAAGGTGATAGTAACGGTCTTGCCGACCACGCCGATATTGCCTTCGGAGGTGCTGGCCAGTTTTACCTTTATAGTAATAGGCATCTGCGCGCCTACCACCAGGGGTTCGCCTGTGGCTATCTGGATGGCGGTGGGCCGGCGGCCCACGCGCAGGATCCTGGTGTCTTCAGTTATGGACCAGTAATAGAAAGAACTGGTCGTGTCGAACCATCTCCGGATGGGGTAGTCGCCGGTTACGGCCGGCGCGCGGACGGTGGCGGTGGCCACGTAGGAATCGTTGACATGGCCGTAAGCCGGGCCTATATCCCAAGCCACGTGATTGATGCCGAGCGTTTCGTTGACCGGACAATTGGTGGGCCAGGGGTTACAGGGCGTGCTGGACACTTTGTACCGCACAGGCAGGCCCTTGAGCAGCGGCCTGGCCTGGGGCCGGTCTCCCCGGTAGCCGTCGTGGACGATGCCGGTAAGGACCTTGTCTTCGTTGGGATAGGCCTCTTGGATGGCGTCCATCGCTATATTGGCAGGGGAAGCGTACACGCGCACGAAGCCTTCCTTATGCTCCGATTGGTCCATGCCGCCCGGCAGCAGGCTGGGGGCGTAGGTGGCGTTGCCGTCGAACCGGACTGTGGCTGGATAACTGCCGGCGATAGCGATAAAAGGCAGCGCCGTCGCCGAAGTTATCTGGCCGGGCGGGGAGGCTTGCGAGACACCGGTCACGGTGGCGCCCTGCACGATAAAACTGACCGTCAGCCCCGGGATGCCGGCATTGTCGGCCAGGTTGTCGAGGATAAAGGCCGAGGTGTTGAAAGCGTCGAAAGTGTAAACCCCCCAGGTCATCAGCTGGCCGTCGCCCTGGAAGGGCTGTATGGAAGTGGGCCGGGGGTTGATCTTTATCTGCTTGACGCTCTGCTCGTTGGTTTCGCTCGGGCTGTAGCTCTCGTCGCCCTCGAAAGTGCCCGAGCACATATAGCTGCCGGAAGACAGGCCCGAGTAGAAAGTGGCGCTGGCGATGCCGAGCTCGTCGGTCTGCACCGTCTGCGTGGTGTTGGAGACTGAGAAGTAGAGTTTGAGCGTCTTGTTGGCGAGCGGCAGGCCGGCGACTTTGCCGTCGTAGAGCGTGCCTTTGACCGTAAAATCGGAAAGCGTATAAGGCTCCACCGGGTTGATCTCCAGGGAGAACATGACGGGGCGGCGTTTGACTGTTATGGTGCCGCTGCTGCTGCTGGGCCCGTAAGTGCTGTCGCCCAGGAAAGCCGCGTTATACTCGTAAGTGCCGATGGCCAGCGGCGCGTTGAAGGCCGCGGTAGCCACGCCCACGTCGGTCACGGCGTTCAGGGTGGTGGTGCCGAAGACGATGCGGATGGTCCTGGTGGACAGCACCAGCGCGTTGCCGGCCTCGATATCGCGCAGTTTGGCGGTGCCGGTAAAGGGAAGGCCTACCACCGCGTCGGGCACGTCCAGCACTTCCAGCACGGTGGGTTTGAGGATGACGCCCAGGGTGGCGTAGGCGGTGGCCGGGTTGTAGAGCGCGTCGCCGGCGAACGTCACCTTGTAGGAGAAGGTGCCGGTGCTGACCGGCGCGATGAAAGAGGAAACGGCCACGCCGGCGCCGTCCGTCAGGGCGCCCTTGGTGGAAATGAAGACGAAGCTGAGCGGCTTGTTGGAGAGCATGAGCGCGCCGTCGGAGAACACGGCGGTGGTGGTAAAGGTGCTGATGGCGGGCACGCCGGTGAGGTCGCTGGGATTGAGAGCCGCGGTGCGGCGGTTGACCAGCACCGAGGAGGTCCCCAGCGTGCCGTTGTAGAGCGCGCTGCCGGAGTAGCTGGCCGTATAGGTATAGGTACCGGTGGCGGAGGGCGCCGCGAACTGCACGCTGGCCTGACCGGTAGAATTAGTGACGGCGGTCAGCGTGTAGGTGGAGCCGCTGAAGGAGAAGGTTATTGTGGCCCCGGAGAGATAGGTGCCCTGGTCGTAGTCGCTCAGCCTGGCGGTTACCGTAAACGTGTCCTTGGCCACGGCGGGTACGTCAGAGGTTTGCAGGGCCGTGTTGCGCCGGCCGGGGTACACCGTCTTGATTATGGTGGCCGGGCCGTATAGCGCGTTGCCGGGGTAGGAGGCCTGTATAGGATAGCTCATCGTGCTCGACAACGTCACGTAAGAGGTGGACGCGTAGCCAAGCGCGCTGGTGAGGCCGGTTTTGGTTGAGCCGAGGAACAGGAAGGAGACCGTCTCGCCGTTTATGGCGTTGCCGTTAGTGAAATCCTTGAGCACGGCCGAAGCCGTGAACGTGCTGCTGGCCGGCGGGTAGTAGTCTGCCATCTCCAGCACCGAAGGCCGGAGGGTGACGGTAAGCGTATCGCTGCCCGAGGTGCCGGAATAATAGGTGTTGCCGGCGAACGAGGCCGAGTAGGTATAAGGGCCGGTGACGCCGGAGGACTGGTAGATGACGCTGGCTATGCCGGAGGCGTTGGTGACGGCGGACAGCGTATGGGTGGCGCTCTGCAGCGTGAAGCTGACTGATTTGCCCGCGACGGGGGTGCCCAGGGTGGAGTCCAGCAGCGTGGCCGACAGCGTTACAGAGGAATTGGCGATGGCCGAAACCGGGCCCAGGTTGAGATTGGTGGGCCTGCGAGTCACCGTGACCGTGGAGCTGCCGGCCTGCGCCGAGTAGTTGGTGTCGCCGTTGAACTGCACGGTGAAGCCGTAGACGTTCTGCGCGCTGACCGAGGAGAAGGCCACCGTGGTGGCCACGCCGTAAATGTCGGTAGTAGCGGTCTTCGTTGTGCCGTTAAAATAGAAGGAGAGCTGCCGGCCGGGCACGGGGCTGCCCTCGTCCGTGAAGGTGGCGCTGAGGTAGATGGATTCCCAGATATACTTGCTGGCGGCGACGGGCGTGATGGTGGGCGCGCGGCGGTTGACGGAGATGGTGCCGGTGGAGGCTGCGGCCGCGTAGGCGGCGTCGCCGGCGAAATTGGCGAACCAGCTGAAGGCGCCGGTGCTGGCCGGGGCGGTGAAGGTGGACGAGGCCACGCCGGCCCCGCTGGTAGTCTGGAAGGAGGCCGGCGCCGTGCTGAAGGCCAGGCGCAGCTGCTTGCCGGCCACCAGCGTGTTGGTGGCGGCGTCGCGGAACTCGGCCGTGGCGGTGAAGGAACTGCCCCAGATGGCGCTCTGCGGGAAGGCCGTCAGGTTTACCGAGCGCTTGGTGACCGTGATGGAGCCGGTACTGCTGTTGGCCGAATAGAGCGAGTTGCCGGGGAAGGTGGCGCTGTAGCTGTAGGTGGCGGCCACGCCGGTGCCGGGGTACACCGTATAGGCCCGGCCCAGCGCCGCGCCCTCGGAGCCGGTGGTGGTGGACTGGGTGACGCCGTCATAATTAAAGGAGATGGTCTGGCTGCTGATATATTCGCCGGTGACGCCGTCCTTGAGGTCGGCCACGCCCTGTATGGCGTCGAAAGCGAAGACGAAGCGCGGGTAGGCCGAGACTACCACGGGGCGCTTATCCATGGTGACGGTGCCGGTATCGTTGTCGGCCAGGTAAGAGCCGTCCTGGGCGAAAGAGGCGTAATACTCGTAGGTGCCGGTGGACATGCCGCTGTAGTAGGTGGCCGAGGCCACGCCCATGGCGTCGGTGACGGCCGTCTTCTCTTCGCCGCGGAAATTAAAGGTCACCGTCTTGCCCGCTACCGGCACGGGCGTGAAGGCGGTGTCTTTGAGTTCGGCCACGGCCGTGAAACTGGAACTGATCAGCGCGGAGGTGTCCGAGGCCGACAGCGCCACCGGCCTGCGCTCTATGGTGACCGGCGCGGTGGAATCGGCGAAGGCGTAGCCGGAGTCTCCGGCGAAATAGTAGTAGACGGTGGCGCTGCGCGGCAGCGAGCCCGAGGCAAAGACGGCCGTGGAGACGCCCAGCGCGTCGGTGACCACCGTGGCCGAGGAATTTTCAAAAATAAAGACTATGGCCTTGCCCGGCACGCGCTGGGCCGTGACGCCGTCGTAGAGCACCGCCCTGGCCTGGTAGGCGGCGTCCACATAGCCCTGGCCCATTTCGCCCGCCAGGCTCAGCGGCCGGCGGTTGACGGTCAGCAGCGCGCCGCCCGAGGAGGCCGCGTAGGTGCCGTCGCCGTCGAAAGCGGCCGAGAACGGGTAGGTGCCGGAAGAGGCCGGCGCTGTGAATGTGACGCTGGCCACGCCGATGGCGTTGGTAAGCGCGGTCAGGGTGGAGCCCTGAAAATAGAAACTTACGGTCGCCCCGTTCACCGGGAGAACGCCGTCCATCAGCGTGGCTTGGGGGTAGAACACGTCTTGCGCCAGCGAGGCGACGGCCGGCACGCCCAGACTGGTGACGCGCAGGCCCACGCCCACGCGGCTGGAGGCGGTCTTGGGGGCGTACACGGCGCCGCCGGCGTAGGTGGCGTTATAATCGTAGAAGTTCACGGCAAACGGGGCGGTATAGGTGACGGTGGCCACGCCCAGGGCGTTGGTGACTGCGGTCAGGGTGGAGGTCTGGAAATAGAACGAGACCGTGGCCCCGCTTATAGGGAGTTCTGTATTGAAATCTTTAAGGGTGGCCTTGGCTGTAAATTCTCCACCGGAGGTGGCGTTCACGTCCTCGGTGGTCAGCGTGGTGCCGCGCTGCGAGGCCTGCAGGGTGCCGGTGGAAGAGGAGGCGGAGTAGGTGCCGTCCGTCTCGAACCAGACATTGTAGACGTACGTGCCGGTGGCCGCGGGCACATAGAAGCCGGTGGCGGCCGCGCCCAGCGAATCGGTCAGGGCGGTTTTGGTAGAGCCGTTGAAGTGGAAGAAGACGGTCTTGCCAGCGAGCGGCGAGCCGTCGGGCGTCCAGGCGATGGAGGCGCGGGCCTGGAAGGAGTCGGCGTTTTCCCCCATCACGCCGCTGGCCGTGCCGCTGATGCCCGCGCCCAGCAGCGAGGTGCGCGAATCGAGGATGATGGTGTCGGCGTTCTGTACTATATTGCCGGCGTTGTCGGTGGCCTTTACATAGACCTGTTTGCTCCCGTCTCCGGAGGTCAGCGTCCAGGCCGTGGTGGCCTGCGGCAGCTCCGGCTGGCTTTCCGAACCGCCGACGTTCCTGTAGGCCAGGCTCTTAACCCCCGACTCGGAGTCGGAGTAGGTGAGCGCCAGAGTTACATTGCGCGAGGGCGTGTATTCCGCCCCGCCGTTTATTACAACGCTGGCGGCCGGGTTGGTCTTATCCAGCTTGTAGACGCCGGCGTAACCATAACCCACGTTGCCGGCGGTATCGTCCACCTCGACGTGCAGGTGGTACTGGCCGCCGGTGCCCGGAGCGCTGATGCTGACCGTGGAGGAACTGGTTCCCAGTATCGGCGCGCCCACTAAAGGCAGCCAACCCGAGAACGGGCGGTCGTTGGTGAAGGTCCATTTGTAGCGGCCCAGGCTCAGCTGCGAGCCGCCGATGTCGCTCAGCGAGACCTGTATCGGGAAGCCGGAAACGTTGGTCCAGGGGGCAGAGGACGGGCTGAAGCCGTTGACGGTCGGTAGGTTCTTGTCGTACCAGAAGGGGCCGTAGGTCTGGTAGCCGCTCAGGGACACGTCGTTGCCGTTATAGGACTTGACGTGCAGGTAGTAGTTGCCGGTGGTGAAGTCGTTCTTGGACAGGGAGCCCGAGGTCCACTGCGCTTCGCTGCCGCCCCAGGTATAGGTGGGCTGCTGCGTCCAGGCGTAGCGGTAATAGGCCACGCCGTTGGTGCCGAAGCCGGCCAGGTTATTGCAGTTCAGCGTGCCCGACAGCCAGGTGCCTGTGGAGCGGTCGCAGCCGACGTTGGGGACCACGGGCAGCGTGTAGCGCGAGACCGGCGAGGAGGGGCCGGTGCCGGCCTGGTTGTAGCCGGCCACGGCGCGGGCGTAGAGGGTGTTGGGGTTAAGGCCGCTCTCCGTCCACTCGGCGGTATTGGGCCCGACGGAGCCTTTCATCACTCCGCTGGCGTCGAAGACCTTGAAGCCCTCCTCCTGGTACTGGCCGGAGGAGTTGTCGGTCCACGACCAGCGGATGGAGCTTTCGGTCTGGGCCAGGCCGGCCGGAGCGGCGGGCGCCAGCGGCGGCGAGCCGTAGGCCAGCGTGACGCTGCTGACGGCGGCCGTGTAGCGCGGGTCCAGCGTGGAAAAATTCAGGCGGTACTGCGCGTAGCGGCCGTAGACGGCGGGGTTGCCCCCCTTGGCCACCGCGGTGAAGGTGCCCAGCGCCACGTCGGTGTCGTGCGCGCGCGCCTGCAGCGTTACCGACGAGCCGGCGGGTACGGCGTCGGCCCAGTCGGCGCGGGAGAAGAGTGAACCTGGCGCGCCGCTGTCGTAGACCTGCGACAGGAAACTGCCGGCGGCGTAGCGGCGGCCCTGTTCGGCGCCGGCCGAGCCGAAGGCCGGTTCGGGGGTGGAGTAGGCCCGCGCGGTGACATTGTCGAATACGAACTCTTCGAGCGCGGCCCCGGCTGAGCCGGCCTCCACGTACAGGTAGGGGCTGTTGAAGGAGAGGTTGTTGGCGGCGGAGTAAACCTCGGCGCCGTCGAGCAGCACGCTGAACGAGGAGGAGGTGATCAGGAAGTCCACGGCGTGCAGGCCGGCCGACAGGGCGCCCGTGGCCAGCGTGGTCTTGGTGCCGTAGTCGCTGCGCTCGATGGAATAGGACGGGCCGGAGGCAGAATGCCGTACCGCTATGCGCAGCCAGTCGTTCTGGCCGTAGGAATACGGGTAGACAGACGGGCAGAGCGTGAAACTGGACCAGGAGTCGCCGGAGGCGCGGGCGTTGAGCTCGGCGCGGTAGCGGCGGCCGGCGGCGAAAGAGTACTGGTTGGAGCTGCGCAGGCCGTAGTAGCGCATGTTCAGCGGGCTGCCGAAGAGGATGCGCAGGCGGTTGGCCTGTATGTCGCGTACCGAGCCGGCCGCCGGGGGCATGGACTCGATGCTCACCCAGCTGGAGGGGTTAGGGGCGGAGCCGTTGGCCGCGTCGAAGTTATCGCCCATGACGAAGGTGCCGGGCAGCGACGAGGCCGCAGCCGCGGCCGAGTTGCCGGAGTACAGGTAAAGCGGATTGGAACCGGAGGAGACCAGGGGATGCTTTACCCAGATCTTCGTGTCGGCGGTGTTGAGGCCGGACTCTATGTAGTACGGCAGCGAAGGCGCTAGCCCGGCGACGGCGGCGGTGGTAAAGCGTATGTCCGCCCCGTCGGCCCTCATCCTGCCCGCGGTTATGGCGGCCTGGGTGTTGACCGTGACCGCCACCGCGTAGCCCGCCAGCGCGGCGGGGTTGGCGGAAGTTACCGTCAGCGGGAGCCTGTAATTCCAGCTGCCGTTGAACCACTCGTCGGAGCCGGCTGCGGCCAGCCCGGCGGCGCGGCCGTAATGGTCCAGCGCCACGGCGGAGGCGGAGATGTAGGTGGAATTGTGGGAGCCGGCGCTGAACTGGCCTTCGGTGTTCTCGGTGTATACGGTCTGACCGGCAAGGTTGCCGGCTAAGAGCAGCAGAGGGAAAATTAATATTCTTTTAAACATCATATAAGCCGGCGCCGCTAATCGCGCCGGCCTTTATCGACCGCTAGTCTAAATTATAACTTAAGGATGAATTGAAGACAATCAATGAATAATCAATGATTAGTCAATGGGTAATCAATGTAATTTTGCCGGCCCGCCCGCGCGGCCTCAGGGCAACTTATTCCAGGAGTTTTTTTATCTTGCCCAGGAAGATTTCGGGCTTGATGGGTTTGGTGAAATAGAGGTCCGCGTCCTCGAGATACGCGGCCACCTGGTCGCTCTCGGAGTCGCGTATGGTGTTCATGACCACGCGGGTCTTGCGGAATTTCTTCTGCGCCCGAACTTCTTTTACCAGTTCCAGGCCGGTCCGGTCTGGCAGGTTCCAGTCCACTATCAGCATGTCGGGCGTGACAACCTCGAGCAGATGGAGGGCGTCCTTGACGGTGCCCGCGGCCAGCGTCTTGTAGCCTTCCGGCTCCAGCAGCTGGACCATGATGTTGACGTAATCCTGTTCGTCGTCGACGATGAGTATCAGTTTCATAATACCTTCCGGGTCAGGCGGGCAGTTCGAAGCCGAACCGGCTGCCCCGGCCGTAGCTTTCGGCGAAGACTTTCCCCCCGTGCGCCTCCACGATGCTCCGCACGATGTAGAGGCCGAGTCCCGTGCCTTTGGGACCGATAGCCCCGGCGCGGCTGCCGGGCGCCTGGTAGAATTTCTGAAAAAGCTTGCCCAGGTCCTCGCGGGGTATGCCGGGCCCGGTGTCCTCCACCGTCACGCGCAGCGCGCGGCGCCCGCTTAAGTCCACCGGGCGCGCTTGCCCGCCCGTGCCGCTCCCTTCGCGCACCAGCGCGGCGGCCAGCGTTATCGTTCCGCCGGAGGGCGTGAACTTGAGCGCGTTGGAGAGCAGGTTGGTCAGCACCTGGGTGATGCGCTCAGAGTCCAGCAGCGCCTGCGGCAGCTTGCCCTGCACGTCCGTCTTCAGCTCCACGCCAGCGCCCCGCGCCTTTTCACTGAAAAGGCGGACCACGGCTTCGATCAGCGGCTCTATGGCGGCCGGCTTGCGGGAAACTTCGAACTTGCCTTTTTCGATCTTGGCCGCGTCGAGCAGGCTGGTGATGAAGCCGAGCAGGCGGCCGGAATTCTGTTTGACGAAAGAGATGTTCTCCAGGAATTTCGGCAGCCTGGCCGGCCAGGAGGCAGGGGCCTTGGCGGCCTGGGCCACCTCGTATTCCATCAGTTCCAGGTAGGACTCGATGGCCCCCAGCGGCGATTTAAGCTCGTGCGTGACCGACGAGACGAAATCTTTCTTCAGTTCGTCGAGCTCCCGGAGCCTGGAGACCATGCGGTTGAATTCCCGGTTCAGCGCGCCCACCTCGTCGCGGCGCCCGGTATCGGCCATCGAGCGGTTCAGGTCTCCCTCCCCGGTGGCCGAGAAAGCCTCGAGCAGCGCCCGGATAGGGCTGGTCATGCGCCCGGCTATCCAGAAGGCCAGCAGGGTGCCGGCCAGCAGCGCCAGCGCCCCGGCTTTCATCAGCGTGACGGCGGTGCGGTCCAGGGCGCGCCGCACGTTGCCGGCTACCGCCTCGTCGGAATAGCCAACCACCGCGTCGTAGGGCCGGCCGCGCACGGTGACGCGCTTGCGCGAGTAGGAGACCCCGTGCTCCGCTTCCGGGCGGAGCCGCTCCCTGACCAGCAGGCGGCTGGAATGGGTGCGCACCGGCGCCCCCTGGCTGGAAAGCGGCAGCTGGCGCGGCGCCAGGCTGAGCTCCGTGTGGGCCAGGATATACTTGCCGTCGGAGACGTAGGCCGTGTCCAGTTCCTTGATGATGCGCTTGAGGTCGGCGGTGTAGGCCATCAGCAGGGCGTCGTCTTCGGCCGAGACGCTCTCTTCCGTGACGTTGGCCAGCGATTGCACCGTGCTCTCGCGCGATTCCGTGGCCTGCCGCAGCAGCAGGGCCTTCTGGTTGTTATAGGCGATGGCCCCGAACAACAGCAGCGCCAGCAGCAGCAGCGCGTCTATAACCAGCGCCAGCTTGAACTTGATGCTCATTGCTGCACCAGCCGGAAACCCTCGGCGCGCAGGTTCTCTATCCTGGCGGCGGAGGCGGCTATCTTCTTGCGGATGTTCGTGACGAGCTGGTGGAGGATGTGGGTGATCTCGCGGTAGGAGCCGGCGTCGGGCCAGAGGGCGTCGCGAAAATCGGAGTAGGTGGCCACGGCGCCTTTCTTCTGCAGCAGCAGGTGCAGCACGCTGAACTCGGCCCTGGTGAATTTAAGCTCGCGCCGGGTTCCGCCCTTTTCCTTAATATAGCAGCGCCGCCGCGGGTAGTCCATGACCAGCGTGTCGCCGGGGGCGGAGGAGAGGCCGGCGGACCGCCGGCCGTTGCGTGAGAAAACCCTGACCAGCGCTTTGAGCTGCTCGGCCAGGATGCGGGGCCTGACCGGCTTCTGCACCACGTCGTGGGCGCCCAGCTCCAGCAGGCGCACCACGCGCTCCGGGGCGGCCCCGGCTTCGGCCAGCACCAGGATCACGCGCGAGGCCAGCAGCGGCGAAAGTTTTGCGACGGCCTCTTCGGTCTCCATGCCCAGCACGGCCCCGGTATGCGCGCCGTCGAGTATCACTACCCCGGCGCCCCGCTCGCGCAGGGCGGCCCTGAACTCGGCCAGCGTGCGGGCCAGCGTGAGGCCCACGCCGCTCTCCGCGAACCTGAGGCGGCAGGCCGTGAAAAGGGCCTCGTCCCTGGTTAGCAGTACGGCTTCTAGAGTAGCGCTGGCCATAGGGTGGCGGAGTCCGGCTTTACTCCCGGCCGGCTTCGCGCACCTGTATGTAGCGCCTGGCCAGCAGCAGGCCGACGGGGGTTACCAGGGCCATGCCCCCCACCCACACCCAGATCATCTGGGAATTGCGGGGTCCCTCGGCGGGGCAGTAGGCCGCCAGCAGGATGCCCGATAGCGGCCCCACCAGGAACTTGGCGAAGAAATACGGCAGCATGGACAGGGCCATGTACGAGCCCTCCTGGCCTTTGGGCGCTATGGCGGCCGGGTACTCGTAGAGCCGCGGCGAGTAGAAGGCCTCGCCGATGGAGTAGATGAACACGGCCAGGACTATGGCCGGGAACAGAGGGTTGAGCGGTTTGCCGGCGAGGTCCAGGTTGAGCCACCAGGCGATGAGCGAGCCGAGCGGCCCGTCGGCCAGCGGCTGGAACAGGTCCGGCGGCACGGCCATCAGGAACACCGCGAGGGCGGCTATGGTGGTGCCGATGATCACCGATTTGTACGCGGTGACCTTCTGCGTCAGCGCGCCCACGATAGGCGCCAGGATGATGACCACTACCGCGTTGAGCGTGCCGAAGAGCTGGCCTATGGGCGCGCCGTCGCCCAGCTCGCGGATGCCGAACTTGGGGAAGGTGTAGTAGAAGTGATAGAGAATGAACCTGACGAACACCACGAAGCCGAAGAAGGCCAGGAAGCGGTAGAAAGCGGGCTGCGCCCAGAGGGAGCTGAAGATGCGCCACCAGTCCGCCGCCGCGTCGCGGCAGGAGAACAGGAAGGCGTTGGTGAAAGTCTCGCCCTGGTACTTGGAGACGGCCGGGACTATCTTCACGCCCTCGTCGGTGACTTCCACGCCCTCGCGCATGGCGAACCAGGTCAGCACCAAATTGGGCAGGGTGCACAGCATGCCCAGCAGGATGATGGTCTGGTAGGAGCTGATCTGCACGCCGAGGTAAGGCACGGTGAAGTGGCCGTATTCGCCCATGCCGCCGCGCACCTTGTCCACCACGTAGCCGGCTATCGCGAAGCCCACGTTCATCATGGAGTAATAGACGGAGAAGGCGATGGAGCGCTGTTTGGTGGTGGTGAAGCGCCGCACGGCGGCCACCATGACGGGCGTCTGCAGGGCCTCGCCGAGGGCCAGCGGGAACAGGCCGAACGGCACCGCGATGTACTGGATGGCGGCGAAGGCCATCACGAAGCGCGCGAGCGCCGCCAGGCCGAACCCGACGATCAGCGAGCGGCGGATGCCGACGGCGTCCACGAGCGAGCCGACCATCACGGTGAAGGTGGTGAGGATGATGGACCAGCTGGCGATCACGAAGCCGGCGCTCGTGTCGCTGAACTTCAGGTCGGAGGAGAGCCACAGCACCAGCACGGAGTTCACCAGGGCGTAGGCCAGGATGGTCATGATCTTCGTGGCGAAGATGATCCACAGCTCCCTGACGGAGCCCTTGAGCACCATGAACCTGCCTATAAAGGATTCTTCTTTCGTGTCGGTCATTGTTAAACCTTCTCCTTAGTGTCCAGCATCTTCTCGTAAAGCTCGTCGAAGCGCGGCGCCAGTTTCTTGAACGCCGCCATCACCGCCGGGTCGAAATGCTCCGGCTTCATGCGGTCGTCGCCGGCGGTAATGATGCGGCAGGCGCCGTCGTGGTCGTAATTGGGCTTGTAGACGCGCGAGTTGCGCAGCGCGTCGTAGCAGTCGCAGATGGAGGTGATGCGGGCCTCGAGCGGGATCTCCTCCCCCTTGAGCCCTTTAGGGTAGCCCGTGCCGTCCCAGCGCTCGTGGTGGCACAGGGCGATGCGCCGGCCGAACTGCAGGTGCGGGTGGTCGCCGATGATCATGGCGCCGAAAGTGGTGTGCTGCTTCATCTCTTCCATTTCCTCCGGCGTCAGGCGGCCCGGCTTCTTGAGGATATGGCTGGGGATGTGCACCTTGCCCACGTCGTGCAGCGTGGCCTGGTTGCGGATGGTCTCGATGAAGCGCTCGGACTGGCCCAGCTCCCGCGCTACCAGCGCGGAATACTCGCCCACGCGCAGGATGTGGTTGCCGGTGTCTATGTCGTTGGCCTCGGCGGCGCGCGCCAGCGCGAGGATCAGGTACTCGAAAGCGTCGGCGTACTCGGCGGTGCGCAGGATATTGCCTATGCGCAGCAGCAGCTCGGCCTGGTCGTAGGGCTTGGAGAGGAACTCCTCGGCGCCGGACTCCATGCCTTTCATCTTGTTCTCTTTGGAATCCAGCGAGGTGATCATGATCACCGGCACGTGGGAGAGCTGCGGGTCGGCCTTGATGCGCCGGCAGACCTCGTGGCCGTTCATCACCGGCATGTTGATGTCGAGCAGCACCAGGTCCACGGACTGGGCGGCCAGCACGTCGAGCGCCTCCTTGCCGTTGAGGGCGGTATAGGTCTCGTAGCCGTGCGGTTTGAGCAGGGCCTCGAGCAGGTCCAGGTTGAAGTCCTCGTCGTCCACGCAGAGGATGCGGCGCGCCCTGTTGTTCATTTGTCCCATTCTATCAAATTACTTTCTTCTCCAAAGCGGCAGGCCCGCGGCCAGCGTGAAGAGCAGCGCCAGCGGGGCCAGCAGCCAGCCGTAACGGGTGTAGAAAGTGCCGCCCGCCGCCAGCCGCGCCTCCGCTACCAGAGCGCCCTCGGCGCCGTTGGCCAGCGTGGCCCGCTCGCGGCCCAGGCTGTCCACCACCTGAGACCTGCCGGAGGAGGCGGCGCGGAGTATCCACAGGCCGGTCTCCACCGCCCGCGCGGCCGTCATGTCGGAGTGCTGCGTATGCTGCAGGGCGGTCCATTCCAGGGGGTCCAGCGTCGGAGTTACGAGTATTTCAGCGCCCGCTTCGGCCATGAGCCTGCTGCCGTTCTCGAAAGCCAGGTCGTAGCAGATCTGCGGGCCGAGCAGCCCCAGCGGCGTGCGCACCGGTTCCGGCGCGCGGTTCTTGGGCAGGCCCCACTCCACGAACTGTACCGGGTGCATTTTTTCGTATTTGCCGGTCTTCTTTTTGTCGCGTCCCAGGTGCAGCGTATAGTTGGCGCGGCGCACTCCCCGCCGCCTGTCGGCGGGCACGCAGACGCCGACCACGGCTTCCGCTTTAGAGGGCGCGAGCTTGGCCGAAATATAGGCCTCGTAGGCCGCCTCGTCGGGGCGCGGCGGGTAAACGGAGCATTCCGGCCAGACCAGCAGGTCCGCCCCGGCGGCCTCGGGCGAGAGGCTCAGCCGGGCCAGCTTGTTTATATCGGAGCGCTCGGCCTGCACCAGTGCCGCAGTGAAGGGCCTTCCGGCGTCGGCCGGATAAGTTTTCAGCCTGTGTTCCCCCCAGCCCCAGGCTGCGGCCACGGCGGCCAGGGCGAGGGCGGCGGGCAGGTAGGAGCGGCGCCGCAGCGCCAGCGTCAGGGCGGCGTTGACCGCCACGATAAAGGCCGAGAGGCCGTAGACGCCCCAGACGCTCAGCGTCTGGAACAGCTGCGGAATGAAGGTCTGGCTGTAGCCCAGCCCGAGCCAGGGGCATTCCAGCCACCAGATCTCGGAGCGGAAATATTCCAGGCCGGCCCAGCAGAGGCCGGCGGCGGCCGCCCAGGCCAGCGCGCGCCGGTAATTCAGGCCGCCGTTTTCGGCCAGGCCCCAGAGTCCGCGCAGCAGGGCGGCGTGCAGCGCCACCCAGGCAGCGAAGACCGCCCAGAAGAACAGGGCCGGGAAATTCACCACGGCCGGCATCCAGGAAAGAGCGAGCGAGTAGAAGACCAGGCCGGCCAGGCCGCCCAGGGCGGCGGCCGCGCGGGGCGAAGGGGCGGCGATGACGGCGCAGAACAGCGGCGCCAGGGCCAGCCAGGCAGCCCAGCCCAGCGCCAGCGGCGCATAGCAGGCGGCCAGCAGCAGGCCGGAGAGAACGGCCAGCGCCGGGCCGGCCAGTTTTTCCTTGTTCATCAGGCGGCTTTCTTCTCGCAGGTGTAGAGCATGTGGGCGGCGCCCAGCGGGGCCGAGGCGGGCTCGGTGAAGCCGGCCTTCTTGAGCAGCACCTGCATCTCGTCCTCGGAGAGGCGCTCCTTGAGCGGCGGGCCGCCGGCGGTCTCTTTCTTGGCCCATTCGATGACGGCGAACCGGGTGCCCGGTTTAAGGGCGGCGGCTACCGAGGCCAGCAGGCCGGCCTTATCGTCCGCCTCGTGCAGCGTGTCGGCCATGAGGCCCAGGGTGTAAGGGGCCGCCGGGATCTCCGGCTTGGCGCGGGCGACCTGGTGGGCGTGGATGGTGAAGATGCCTGTGGAGGCGGCGCGCGAGCGCAGTTCGGCCAGCATCACGCCGGAGATGTCCAGCGCGTAGACGGCGCCCTTGGGGCCGGTCATGCGCGCGGCCGGAAAGGCGAAGTAGCCGGTGCCGCAGCCGAAGTCGAGGATGACGTCGCCGGGCCGGATGCCGGCTTTAACCAGCGTCTCTTCGGGCGGCAGCTCGGCGCGCCGCTCAGGGCTGTCGAGTTTGGCTCTCTCTTCAGGGTTGAATACGTGTGCCATGGGGGTCCTTTGTCCGCTACTTTCCGGCCGCGCCGCGCCAGCCGCTCAGCACCTTGAGCGTGAGGCGGGCGCAGGCGAAGAAATCCTTGAGGTCCAGGTACTCGTGCGTGGTGTGCACGTCGCGCATGCCGGTGGAAAGCACGGGGGCCTTGATGCCGTGGCCGTACATGACGTTGCTGTCCGTGCCGCCGCCGGAGGCCGAGGGGCGCATCTTTATGCCTTCCTCCTTCATGGCCGCGGCTATCAGCGGCAGCACCGGGTTGTCCCGGTCTATGCGCAGGTTCGGGAATTTCTGCTCCACCAGGAACTCGTAGCGCGGGGTGATCAGCCGGCCGCCGTCGCGCACTTTTATCTTTTTGACGGCCCGCTTCAGGCAGTCTTCCATGTGGCGGGTCTGTTTCTTCAGCTTGGCGGGGTCGTGGCTGCGGGCCTCTCCGGAGAGCTCTACGAGCGGCGGCACGATATTGATGGCGTTGCCGCCGTTGATGAAGCCGATGTTGGCGGTGGTCTCGCGGTCTATGCGGCCGAGCTTCATGCCGGCGATGGCGCTCGACACCACCTTGATGGCGGAGATGCCTTTCTCGGGCGCCACGCCGGAGTGGGCGGCCGCCCCGTAGACCTTGATGTCCATCTTGTCGGCGGCGGGGGCGCTGGTGATCACGTTCTCTATGCCCTGCTCGTTGTCGAAGATAAGGCCGTAGCGCGAGCGCAGGCCGGCGTAGTCCAGATACTTGGCGCCCAGCAGCGCCATCTCCTCGCTGACGGTAAAGACGGCCTCTATGGGCGGATGCGGGATGCGGTTCTCCTCCAGGGTCTTTATGACCTCCAGGATGATGGCGATGCCGGCCTTGCAGTCGGCGCCCAGGATGGTGGTGCCGTCCGAGGTGATGCGGTCCTTGTGGACTACCGGGGTGACGTTGTCGGCGGGGCCGACGGTGTCCATGTGGGCCGACAGCAGGAAAGGCTCGCCCGCCCCGGTGCCGGGGAAGCGGGCCGTCAGGTTGCCGGTCTCGCCGCCGATCTTGCGGCCGGCGTCGTCCACGCTGACCTCGGCCCCCATGAATTTCAGGAGGATGGAGAGGCGCCGCGCTATGGCGCCCTCTTTCCCGGAAAGGGACTTGATCCTGGCCAGTTCGCAGAACAGCTGGACCATCCGTTTTTCATTGATAGCCGGTGTCATATGACTATTATTTAAATTTTGAAGCGCGCTTACAATGAGTATTTGCCCGCCCTGGCGGCGGTCCCCGGCCGAATTGGTATAATCGGTTTATGACTTTCAAGAAACGATACTTATTAATAGCCGCGGCGCTGGCGCTGGCCGCCTGTGCCCATCAGCGCCCGGCCGCCGCCCCTCAGGGCGCGGCCGAAGTGCGGGTACATTACGTGGCGCCGCAGCCTTTCAAGACCGCGCCGTTCCCCCCGCCGCCGGCCGCCGATTCCATGGAGCAGCAGGCCGACCTGGCCGGGGTGCTGGCCTGGCAGAACAAGCGCACCGCGGCCGACTGCGCCCGCGCCGAGCGCACCGCCGACGAGACCTATGACGCCTACTGGGGCGCCAGCAGCCCTTTCGGCGAGCAGGTGCCGGCTGAATTCAAGGAGTTCTTCGACCGCGTGTCGGCCGACTTCGAGGAGGCCCTCGACGAGATCAAGGCGCGGTTCAGCCGCCCCCGCCCCTACAAGGCCTATCCCGAAGAAGCCAAGCCCTGCATCAAGAAGAGCAAGAGCTTCTCCTATCCCAGCGGCCACTCCTCGGCCGCGCGGGTGACCGCGGCCGTGCTCACCGACCTGGTGCCGGAGCGCCGCGCCGAGTTCTACGCCAAGGCCGACGCGATAGCGCAGGACCGCGTGGTGGGCGGCGTGCATTACCCCGGCGACATCGCCGCCGGCAAGGCTTTCGGCGACCTCTTCCACGCCGAGTTGCTCAAGTCCGAAACCTACCAGAAAGACCTGGCCCGCCTCCGCCCCCTGCTGCGAAAATAGCCGCCAGGCAAATAAAAAAACCGGAGGCTGCCCTCCGGTTTTTTTGTTGGCGGGAGGTTTAACGGCCGCCGCGGCCTCTGCCCCTGCCGCGGCCGCTCCCTCCGCGGCCGCTCCTGCCGCCGTTGCCGCCGCCGGAACCCCTGCGCTGGTTGGAAACCTTCCAGCGGTCGCGGCCGGCCGTGCTCTGGCCGCCGCCGGGCTGCGCCGGCTGCTGCGGACGCCCGCCTTCGAGGGACAGTTCTATCTTGCCGGTGGCGGGATCTATTGAGGCCAGCATCACCCGCACCTTGGTGCCGGGCTTTAGGCCGTTGACCCTCAGCAGGCCTTCGGCGCCGCTCTCGCCCAGCATGACGAAAGCGCCGCTCTCGATCACCGTGGTGACCGCGCCGTCCATCACCGTGCCGACCAGGTCCTTCAGCAATTCGGCGCGCATCACATCCACCGACTTGTGCTCGGCGTCGGAGGCGGCGCGCTCGCGCTCGGAGCAGTGCACCCCGGCCTTCTCCAGCGTGGGCGCGGCGTGGTTTTCCTTGCGGCCTTCCAGCAGCGCCTTGATGGCGCGGTGCGTCATCAGGTCCGGGTAGCGGCGGATGGGCGAGGTGAAATGCGAGTAGAAGCGCGTGGCTATGCCGAAATGTCCCTGGGACACCGGCGAGTAGACGGCCTGCCGCATGCTGCGCACCATCAGCGAGTTGATCAGGTTGGTCAGCGGGTGGCCTTCGGCCTGCCGCAGCACGTCCTGCAGCCCCTTCTGCACGTTGGCGCCGTGTATGTGGCCGGCCGACAGGCCCAGCTCGCCCAGCGCGGCGGAGAGCGCCTTGAGCTTGACCGGGTCGGGCGTGTCGTGCCTGCGGTGCAGGAACGGCCGCTTGGCTTCGAAGAGCTCGGTGGCCACGGCCTCGTTGGCCAGCAGCATGAACTCCTCTATCAGCCGGTGCGCCTTCAGGCGCGGCCGCAGAGAGACGCCCAGCGGGCGGCCGTGCGGGTCGGCGTTGATCTTGTACTCGGGCAGGTTGAAGTCCAGCGCGCCGCGCTTGACGCGCAGCTTGTAGAGGACGTCGGTGAGGACGCCCATGCGCCGCACCGCCTCGTCCACGGCCTTGGGCACGTCGGGCACCTTGCCGCCTTCGAGCAGCGTCTGCACTTCCTCGTAGGTGAAGCGGCGCCACGAGCGGATCACGGTGGAGGCCAGGCGGCGCTTGACCACCTTGCCGGTCTTGTCGATGTCCATGAAGGCGGACATTGTCAGGCGCTCCTGGCGCGGCACCAGGCTGCAGAGGTTGTCGGACAGAGCCGGCGGCAGCATGGGGACCACGCGGTCCGGCAGGTAGACGCTGGTGGCGCGGGCGTAGGCTTCCTTGTCGAGGGCCGTGTTGGGCTTTACATAATGGGCCACGTCGGCGATGTGCACGCCCAGGCGCAGCAGGCCGCCGGGCAGCGGCTCCAGCGAGACGGCGTCGTCGAAGTCCTTGGCGTCCGCGCCGTCGATGGTGCAGACGGGCAGGTCGAAGAGCACCTCCCGGTCCTTCCAGGCCGACGGCTCCAGGCGCACGCCGCAGGCTTCGGCCTGCTCCATGACTTCCTTGGGAAAGGCCTCGTTGATGCCGCGCGCGCGCAGGATGGAATCGATCCGGGCGCTGACGTCGGCGGGGTTGCCCAGTATTTCGGTCACCACGCCGGAGGCGGGCTCGCCTTCCCCGGGCCAGCGCTTTACCTCCAGCACGGCGAACACGCCCTCGGCCGGGACGATCCCGGGCGCGAAGCTGGAAACCAGGGCCGGCGGGGCCGAGCCCTTCTCGGGGAACAGGGCCCAGCTGGTCCTGACGCCCCGGAGCACGCCCACCATGGTCGTGTGGGCCCGCTTTATAACTTTAACGATCTCGCCGGCCAGGCGGCCGGACTTTTCCGGGCGCACCTTGGCCTGCACCCGGTCCCCGTCCATGGCCAGGTCCAGGCCGCGGCCGCGCAGAAAAACGTCGCCGGCCCCCTCGGTTTCTGAGAGCATGAAGGCGAAAGTGCCGTGATGCTGTATAACCCCTTCCACGATAGCCTCGTGGCCCCCGGCGGCGGGGCGCCGCTCGTTCTTTTGCCAATGTTTTTTCATATCTTCCTTTTACCGCAGCACTTCTTTACCGTTTATCTTGAGGCTCCTGAACCTGGCGTAGGCGCCTTGCGGGTCCCCCCCGGCGAAACCGCCCACGAAGAACTTCTGCGACGGGGCGTCCGCGGCCGCGCTGGCGTCGAGGCGCAGCAGCGGCGTGAAATCCTTGCGGTTGAGCGCGTAGGCGACGGTGAAATAATTGCCGTCCCGCTCGAAGCGCAGCACCTTCAGTTTTTTCGGCAGCGGCGCCGGCCGGCCGCCGGGCATGACGATCAGGTCCAGCGCGTCGTCGGCGGGGCGCGGCCCGTTCTGGCGCTGCACCACCAGCTTCACCGCGGCCGAGGCGTTGCCCAGCGAGGGCCTGGCCGAGTCGCCGCCCACCCACACGCCGTAGGAGAAGCGCTTCATCTGGCCGGGCGGGATCTTGAAATCGGCTTCCAGGTCCACCCGCCAGCGCGGGCCCTGCAGTTCCCGGGAAAGGATCAGACCGGGATTGTAGCCGTCGGAAGGTTCGTCCCTGGTGTCGTCCTGCCGGGCGGTGAGGCGGTAATAGAGCCCCCCGTTATTCACCTCGCCGGCGCCGTAGGCGTCGTTCCAGCCGGTCCAGGAGTCCCAGTCGTCCATGGCGTAGGCGCCCTTCTTGAACATGGCCGGGTTCAGACAGCCGGCAGCGAAGAGCAGGGCCAGCAGCGGGGCCAGTCGCGAGAAGGTGTTCTTTGTCGCGGAGTTTATCAGAAAAGGTCCTTTCCGTTGAACTTGATGTAATCATACTCCGCGTAGGATCTCGCGGCGGAATAAGCCTGTCCGCCCAGGACTATCTTCTGCGAGATCCCGGCGGCGGCCGCGGGGAAATCGAACGACAGGGTTTCCTCGAACTTTTTCCCGTCGTAGCTGAGCCAGGCCTTGAAAACTTCGCCTCTGCGCTCGAAGCGCACTACCGAGTAGTCTTTCGGCGGCGGAACCTCTTTCTGCTGGCCGGGGATGCGGAAGAACTGGAGCAGGTTGGTATGGTAGCCGGAATCCCCCATGCGGAAAGTGCCTAAGGCCAGCACCCGCGCGGCGGAATTGATGGACGGCCTGGCGCCGCGCTGGCCGAGCCACACGTAGAAAGAAAGCCAGCGCCCGGATTCCTGGGGCATATGGTATTTTACCCTCGCCTCTACGGTCCAGTAGCGGCCGCTTATCTGCTTGGAGAGCAGCAGGCCGGGGTAGTATCCCCCTTCCATCGGGGCGTCTATGTGGTCGTGTTGCCTGGAGCCGAGGCGGTAGGTCAATTTCCCGCCCTCTAAAGAGTACCGGCCGTAGGCGCCCCCCTGCCAGCCCGGCCATTCTTCCCAGTCTTCGGGCAGGTTCTGACCGGAGGGCTGAAGGACTGTTTTCGGCCCGGGTTTTTCTACGGGACCGGCGGGTTCGTACGGCTCATTAGCGTCCACCCGCAGGTCTTCTTCTTCCAGTTGCTCTGTGACGGCCGCGAGTATGCTGCCGGTCTCTGCCGCTATTACCCGCGCGTTGATCTCGTACCTGCCGTTGAGCCTGGTGAGCGTGCCGGTTATAATGGCTTCGGCCCCCAGTACCCTTCCGGCCCTGGCGACTGTCCCGGGATCCGTTATTCCGGCGGCGGCCATGTTCATTTCCTTTAATGCCGCCTCCAGGCGGCTGCGCTCGATGACGGTGAACCTGCCAGTGCGGGCCAGGCAGGTGGTCAGTCTTTCGGCTACCAGCTTGCCCTCCGGAGTGGAACGGCCCGAAATATCCGATAATTCATAGACCACCACTTTACCGCCCGGGATATTCTCCCTGGCTTTCAGCAGCGTCGCCACGATGCGGTCCAGCGGAGTCTCCAAGGCGCCGTTCAGGTTTGCCGCGGCTGGCGGCTGCCGGTGCGAACAGGCGGCCAGCAGCAGGCAGGCGGCCAGCGTCAACAAAGATGATTTGAGGGAGGTCTTCACTGTTTTTTTGTGTCCAGCAGTATGGTCACGGGGCCGTCGTTGACGATCTCCACTTCCATGTCGGCCGCGAACACGCCGGTCTTCACCGGCACGCCCAGGGCTTCCAGGGCGGCGACGTAGCGCTGGTAGAGCTCGTTGGCTTCGGCGGGGCGCGCGGCGGCCGCGAAATCCGGGCGGCGGCCCTTGGAGGCGTCGCCGTAAAGCGTGAACTGCGAGACCACCAGCGCCTCGCCGCCGGTGTCCAGCAGGGAATGGTCGAACTTGCCCTCGGCGTTGGAGAAGATGCGCAGGTTGGCGGTCTTTTCGGCCAGCAGCAGGGCGTCGGCCTCGGCGTCGCCCGTGCCCACGCCGAGCAGCACCACCAGGCCCGGTCCTATTCTCCGCTCCAGGCCATTGGCGGTCACGCCGCCGCGGGTCACTCTCTGTATTACGGCTCGCATGGTTCTATTATAATAATTTCCCTGTAAATCTCCTATTGAACGGAGCCGGGCCCGGTTGTATAATAAAGGTAAGGCGGCGCGCCCCCGCGCCGGAAAGGAAAACTTATGGTAACCGGACTTGTACTCGTTAAACTGATGCCTGGCAAGGAAAAGCAGACCCTGGCCAAGCTGAAAAGCCTGACCACCGTGGTGCACATGTCGGCCGTGTTCGGCCGCTGGGACCTGGTGCTGGACATGGAGACCGACGACCTCCCGCAGCTTTCCAACATCGTCGTGCAGCAGATCCGCTGCATTCCCGGCGTGCTTTCCACCGAAACGCTCGTCACCACTTCCCTCTAGGGGCAACGTGAAGCGCCTCGTCCTCGCCCTCTGCCTGCTGGCCGCCTCCGCGCCGGCCGGCGCCCAGGTCTTCCTCGGCGCCGAGGTGGGGCCGGACTCTTTCCTCAAGGGCGACTCCGCCCGCATCGACACCTCCGGCGAGGACGCGTTCTCCTGGGCGCTGACGGCCGAGGTGAGCAGCGCCACACTGTACGCCGTGTTCGAATCCACCACGCCCGAGCGGGAGATCCTGCGCTACCTGCGCGGCGGCCTCTACCGCCAGGAGCTGGCCGCGCTGCTGCTGCTCTCGGAGCGAAAGGGCGTGCCGTTTAAAAAACTCGCCGAAGAACTGCCCAAGGCGGGCGGGCTGCGCGGCCTGGCGAAGGCGCACGGCGCCGACGCGATAGCCCTCTTTAAAGAAGCGGGCGAGCTAAAGGCCGCGGCCGACGGGCGCATGCCGCTGTTCCTGCCCGTAGCGACTTCCACCTCCGCCGCGGCGGAGGTTCCTCCCCCCGATGAAAAAGACTAGCCTGCTGCTCGCCGCCGCGCTGGCCTGCCCGGCCGGCAGCGCC
>Ga0209066_10001428_pt1 | contig 31638 bp, 38 predicted proteins | sample All_14_2_FD_187198 | JGI IMG/M metagenome (GOLD analysis project Ga0209066, IMG submission 187198) | Freshwater microbial communities in response to fracking from Pennsylvania, USA - Allegheny Zone_MetaG_DW_15 (SPAdes) (version 2) ... | reverse complement strand
CGCATCAAAGCCCGCGCACCTTCGGCTTGCCCGCTTCGCCATCCAGCATCAGATCCGTCAGGGCCCAGACGAGCGCATCGAGCCGGTCGGGACTTTTCGCGCCCGATCCCGGTGCGTGGTCGCACATCTGGTCTTCGAGCCGGGCAAAATGGCCGACATGGGCGACGAGCCCGCGCTCATAAAGCGCCGCTACAGGCTCGGCGCGCACCAGCTTGCTGCGGCTCGCACGCACGAGTTTCAGCGGCACATGCGGCGCGACCTGCTGCAAGATCGCCGCCACCATTTCGCCGCCCTGATTGGCCTCGGCGACCAGACGATCGGCTTCATGGTCGCGCATCGCCTTGACCGCGCGTGTCGCCCAGGTGAGCGGCGTCAAGCCCCCCATGGAGCGATCTTCGAGCACATAGGCGCGGCCCGTCGCGTCGCGTCCGGCAACAATGATGCCGCATTCATCGGCCTTGGGGCCGCTGGTCGCGGGCGGGTCCACCGCCACGACAATGCGCGTCATCTCGCCGGTTCCCGTCACCCGCGTCGCGTCGATCATGTCGCGCGACCAGAGCGCATCGGGATTATCCTCGATCAGTTCGGCGTCGAGTTCCTGTCGGCCAAGCCGCGTGCCCTGATAGCGCGCGATGACACTCTGAAAAAACCCCTCCGCCAGATAGGCGCGGTTCATCAGCGTGCTCGCCTTCGTCATCACGGTGCGCCTGTCTTTCAACAATTGTTTCACGATCGGCACCGGGCGCGGTGTCGTCGTCACGACCTGACGCGGATTGTCGCCGAGCCGCAGGCCGAATTGCAGCATGTCCCAGGCCGTTTCGGCGTAACGCCATTTGGCAATTTCGTCGGCCCAGGCGGCGTCAAATTGCGGCCCGCGCAGGCTGTCGGGCTCGGATGCCGAAAAGGCGTAAGCCACGGCGCCGTTCTGCCAGAGCAGTCTTTTGCGCGAGGCTTCGTAGCGCGGCCGCGAGCGCGAAGGTTCAATGGCCCGCAGGCCCGACGGCCCGTCGATCATCACTTCACGCACATCGCCCAGCGTCTCGCCAATGAGCGCAATGCGTCCGGCGCGCCGGGCCTTGACTTCGGTGCGGATCCATTCAGCGCCCGCGCGGGTTTTTCCCGCGCCGCGTCCGCCCAGCAGCAGCCATGTCGTCCAGTCGCTGGCGGGCGCGAGCTGGTCGTCCCGCGCCCAGAAGCGCCAGTCTTCAAGCAGGGCGCGCGCCTCATGCGGGCTCAGGCTCGCCAGCAGCGCTTGCCTCAGCCGCCAGTAAACCGGCAAGGCGAGCGAGGCGGCTCTCAAGCTCGGCACGATGGTCCTCCCCTTCGCTTTGTCTGGCGGCGGCGCGGGCATCGCGTCTTGCCTTGTCGGCATGGTCGATCTCGTTCAGCTTTTCGAGCGAGCGCACAAGGCTCGCCAGTCGCCGCGCCGCGCGTTCCTGATCGGCGGCGGCGCGCTTGCCGGATTTCTCGATTTCAATGTCGGCGATTTCGCGCTCGATCAGATCCCGCAACCGCGTTGCCAACTGCCGGGCGCTGGCGCGTTTTCCCTGTGCCGGTTTTTCCGCCGGCACCGCAGGCGGCGGCTGGCTGCCCATGGCGGGCCAGTCTTCCCGTCGCGCCCGCGCCTTGATGGTTTGCCATGGCACATCATACGCCTTGGCCATGTCGGCCAGCGGCAACGCGCCCGCAACCCAAAGGGCGCGGATCGCCGCCCAGTCAGGCCCTGTGGCCGGTTTTCCGGGTTTTCGTTTCGGCAAATGTCGGGGTGCTCATCACTCGCGCCGTCGGGGCGCAATTCTGGAGATGGATGGTAGATAGGGAGGCAGCGTTGCGCTGCCAAGTGGGGATAAGTCGGTAAGGCGAGATTTTTTCGGGATCTGGGTGTTCGTCAGGACGTGGATGGCCCGGACAAGCCGGGCCATGACGGTTTTCAATAATTTCGTCATGGCCCGGCTTGTCCGGGCCATCCCCGTCTTTAACGTTCCCAAAAATATTCGGAAAACCGTCATGACCCCTTCAGGCCGGTCATCCCCGTCTTTAACAGTTCCCCAAAATATTCGGAAAACCGCCATGACCCGCTTCAGGCGGGTCATCCCCGTCTTTAACGTTCCCAAAAATATTCAGAAAACCGTCATGGCCCGGCTTGTCCGGGCCATCCCCGTCTTTAACGTTCCCAAAAATATTCAGAAAACCGTCATGACCCGCTTCAGGCGGGTCATCCACGTCTTTAACAGTCCCCCAAAATATTCAGAAAACCGTCATGGCCCGGCTTGTCCGGGCCATCCACGTCTTTAACAGTTCCCAAAAGGAAGCCCCTACTCCGCCACGTCCATCGGCCAATCGACGATATAATCCTCAAGATCCTCGAACACGACCTCATGTTCGGGCACGGTTCTGCCGCGCACCGACATGCCGGCCTCGTGCACACTTTCACGCCTGCCGGTTTTCAGCGGATGCCAGCTCGGCAGGTCCTTGCCATCCCGGATCAGGCGATAGGCGCAGGAGGCGGGCATCCAGTCGATTTCGGCGAGGCTTTGTGGCGTCAGTGTCACGCAGTCGGGCACGCGCACCGAACGGTTTGCATAATCGGTGCATTGGCATTTGTCGCCGTCGAGCAGCGAGCACACGACATTGGTATAGGCAAGTTCCAGCGTGTCGATGTCTTCGAGCTTGGTCAGGCAGCATTTGGCGCAACCGTCGCAGAGGGATTCCCACTCCGCCCGGGTCATTTCGTCCAGCGCCTTGGTTTGCCAGAAGGGTAAATCGCTCATGGCCGAGATAAAGCCCGGCCCGGCGCCAGCGTCAAGAGCCCGTCTCCCATCGGGACATGATTTGGCCGCCCCTGCCCCGGCTTTGTCCCGATCCTGCCCTAATCCGCGCACAAAGCCCCGCCAGTCTGGATTCCAGGCCCCCCGGCCCGGCATCGCTCTTGCTTCTCACCGGATGGGCGATCACGTCCGGCATGGCGCGCAAGCGCGGGGGTTAACCTTGTCCGACCACGAGCCTTATGACGAGCCGGAAGACGGCCTGCGCGAAACCGCTGAACCCGAAGCGGCGTCCGCCCCTGCGCATCGTCGTGCCCGCATCCGTCGCCTCAGCCTGCTGGCCGTTATCTCCTTCGTCGTCACCTTCATCGTCGCCTTCATGGGTCTTCTGGTCTTTGACACGCTGCCCAAGCTCAGCAAGGTCATCGACCAGGGCGAAACCCCCTTGAGTCTCACCGTCCTCGACAATGAAGGCCGCATCATTGCGAGCCGCGGCGGTCAACGCACGGCCATCGTGCCGCTTGGCGAATTGCCGCCCTACCTCATCAAGGCGTTTGTCGCGACGGAGGATCGTCGCTTCTATGAGCATCATGGCATCGACCCGCGCGGTATCGCACGCGCCATGTGGGCCAATATCCGCGCCGGTGGTTTTGTCGAAGGCGGCTCGACCATCACCCAGCAGCTTGTCAAAAATCTCTACCTCGTCAATGACCGGACGCTGTGGCGTAAAGCCCAAGAGGCGCTGATCGCTCTCTGGCTCGAAAATCATCTGTCCAAGGATGAAATCCTGACGCTTTATGTCAACCGCATCTATCTGGGTGGCGGCACTTATGGTGTGGATGCCGCCTCGCAATATTATTTCGGCAAATCGGCGCGCGACATTTCGCTTGCCGAGGCCGCCGTGCTCGCGGGCCTGCCGAAATCGCCAACGCGTTTTGCGCCAACCAATGATCTGGCGCTGGCCCGGAAGCGCGCCGGACAGGTTCTCGACAGGCTGGTGAATAGCGGTGTCTTGACGCCACAGGAAGTGGCGGATGCACGCGCCCATCCTGCAACGCTTTCGGCGCGCGCCACGGGACAGGGTCCGCAATATTTTGTCGATTGGATCGCTTCGCAGGTCAGCGCGCTTGTCCCCGATGCCACGGGTCGCCTGACCGTCAAGACCACACTCGACTCACGCCGCCAGGGGGCCGCTGAAAATGCGGTCATGCAGGCGCTCAATGCCGATGCGACGCGCAATGTGGGTGAAGGGGCCTTGATCGCTCTGGGGCCGGATGGGGCAATCCGCGCCATGGTGGGCGGGCGCTCCTATCGCGACAGCCAGTTCAATCGCGCCACACAGGCCAAACGTCAACCGGGATCGGCCTTCAAGCCTGTCATCTATCTTGCAGCGCTCCAATCGGGCCTCACGCCCGATACGCCGATTGTGGACAGTCCCGTCGCGCTCGGCGACTGGCAACCGCAAAATGCCAATGCCAGGTTCTCGGGTGAAGTGACACTCGCCGAAGCGCTCGCCAAATCCATCAACACGATTGCCGTCAAGCTGGCCGATCGTGTCGGCCTCGCGCGCATCAACGACGCCGCGCATGAACTGGGCTTCACATCGCCCCTGCAACAGAACCTTTCCATTGCACTGGGCAGTTCAGAAGTCTCGCTTCTCGAAATGACATCCGCCTATTCGGTCTTCCCCAATGAAGGGCGACGCGCCGCACCTTATGGCATCACCGAGATCACGGATGGCAAGGGTACGGTGCTCTACACACACGCCCCCCTCTCGCAGCAGGTGATTGATGAGAACCATGCACGCGACATGAACTTCATGCTGAATGGCGTTGTCACCTATGGCACGGGCATTCGTGCCCGGCTTGGCGATCGCATGGTGGCGGGCAAGACCGGCACCAGTCAGGACAATCGTGATGCCTGGTTCATCGGTTACAGCGCCAATGAAACGGTCGGTGTCTGGTTTGGCAATGACGACAACGCGCCCATGCGCCACGTCTCGGGCGGCAGTCTCGCCGCGCCGGTCTGGCGCGATTATATGACAGTCGCTCAGGCCAATGAGCCCAAGGTGGCGTTGGCGGGTGTCAACCGTGATCCCCGGATTGCCTTGCAGGCCGGAAAACCGATCGGGCATTTCTTCAGCAAACTGGCGGACCTCTTTGCGGCCGCGCCGCGTCTTGATGAACAGCCGCGTGAGGAGACATGGGGTGCCGGTTTCCGCCGGGGCGGCTCCAACCTCGGTTCGGGTCGCTAGCCCTGACAGGCGTTCGGCCGCAGCGCATCGGAGCATTTGCCTAAGCCGCGCCAATGGTCCATACAACGGGCCTCTCCAACCGGATAGACGATCTTGGCGCCACCCCTTCTTGCCCTTCGTGACATGCGCGTTGCCTTTGCCGATCAGGTTCTGATCGACGGGGCGAGCTTTGCGCTGGCGCCGGGCGACAGGCTTTGCCTTGTCGGACGCAATGGCGCGGGCAAGTCAACGCTGCTGAAAATTGCCGCCGGTCTTGTTGAGGCGGATGGCGGCGAGCGTTTCGTCCAGCCGGGCACGCGCATTGCCTATCTCGCCCAGATGCCGGATTTCGGCAAGGCCGCGACCGCGCTTGACTATGTCATGGCGGGTGGCGCGCCCCAGCATGTCGCCGAAGCCGCGCTCAGCGATCTCGGGCTTGATGCGGCGCTATCCACCACCACACTTTCTGGCGGCGAAGGGCGCAAGGCGGCGCTGGCGCGGGTGCTTGCCGACGATCCGGATATTCTTTTTCTCGACGAGCCGACCAACCATCTCGACCTGCCCTCCATCGAGTGGCTGGAAAATCGGCTGTCGCAATTTCGCGGCGCCTTCGTCCTGATCTCGCATGACCGTGCCTTCCTGCGCCGCCTCGCGGCAGGGTGCCTCTGGGTTGATCGCGGCAGCATCCGCCGCCTCGACAAGGGCTTTGGCGAGTTTGATGCCTGGTCGGAAGGCATCATGGCCGAAGAAGAAGTACTCGCCCATAAACTGGATCGACTGATCCTTGAAGAAACGCGCTGGTCGCGCGAAGGCATCTCGGCGCGACGCAAGCGCAATCAGGGTCGGCTGCGCCGACTGCAATCGCTGCGTCAGGAGCGCGCCAGCCAGATCGCCCGCACGGGCCGCATCGAACTTGCCGCCGAAACCGGCACGGGCTCGGGGGCGCTGGTGGTTGAGGCGGAGCATATTTCAAAATCATGGCCGCGCGCCGATGGCTCGTCGCGTCTGGTAATCGATGATTTTTCAACGCGCATCATGCGGGGCGACAAGGTCGGTCTGATTGGTCCCAATGGCGCGGGCAAGACGACGCTTCTGAAAATGCTGACAGGCGTGCTTGCGCCGGACACGGGCCGCGTGCGCCTCGGCACCAATCTCACACCCGTCTATATGGATCAGTCGCGCGCCGCGCTCGATCCCGATGCCACGCTCTGGGAGACATTGTGCGAAGGCGGCGGCGATCAGGTCATGGTGCGTGGCAAGCCGCGTCATGTCGTTTCCTATCTGAAAGATTTCCTGTTTCGTGAAACACAGGCGCGTCAGCCGGTGCGGGCGCTTTCGGGCGGTGAGCAATGCCGATTGCTGCTGGCGCGCGCGCTCGCCAAACCCTCCAATCTTCTGATCCTTGACGAGCCGACCAATGATCTCGACATGGACACGCTCGATCTGTTGCAGGAAATGCTCGCCGAATATGACGGCACTGTTCTTGTCGTCAGCCATGATCGTGATTTTCTCGATCGCGTCGTCACGTCCGTCATCGCGCTCGACGCGCAGGGCGGCGCGCGCGAATATCCCGGCGGCTATAGCGATTATCTGCGACAGAAAAAAAGTGACGTGCAGGCGCGGACGGCAAATGTCAAAACGGCCGCCGCCGAGAGCCGCGTCACAACGACTCAGGCTGTCACGCGCGGCGCGGCCAAGCTCAGCTACAAGGAAACGCGCGCCCTTGACGAATTGTCGGTAAAGATGCCGAAACTGCAAAAAAATATTGCAGAGCTGGAATCAAAATTGGCAGATCCGGATCTTTATTCCCGTAATCCCAAGGATTTTGCCCGCTTTACCGCCGATCATGACAGGCTCGTGTCGGAATTGGCTGCCGCTGAAGAACAATGGCTCGAACTCGAAATGAAGCGCGAAGCCCTGTCGAGCGAAACGAATTAACTTTCCGCTAACTTTGGCTTTGACTGTGATCGCGCAAGCGGTTTGGATACTCACCTGACTTGTTCGGGGGTACTGCCTGATGCGTTCTCGGGGGCTTTGGTTTGGCAGTTTGATGGCCGCAGCGGCAACGCTCTGGGTCGCTGCCGGTTTGGCCATGCCCCCCCTCGCCACACCGGCCCATGCTGACGCTGCCGATCAGCCTGCCGACGGTTCCACCCACGCCGCATTGGGTCCCGTCGCCGAACCCGGTTCGAATGGTTGCATCCGGACGGCCAGCGCCAGCACGTTCCGTCCCGGCGATGAAGTGCCCGACACCTATTGGCCGCTCTCCGTCTTTGCCGCCAATGCCGACAATCTCCATAGCGCCGCCGATCAGGCCCGCAATGGACAACGCGTCCAGTTCATCCTCGCCTCCAATGGGTCCAGCATCGCCTCCATGGTGGAGCGTCATTTCACGCTCATCCGCAATCATCATGCTGTCAATGGCGATCTTGGCGCACCCGATGAAGATGGTTGCGCGCCGCTATAAGCCCTGCCGTTCCTGCGGATATTCCGTATTTCCCCTTTTCCCCTGCCACGAATGCGCTAGCCTTGCTGTTGTCGATTCAACAGGCGGCATGGCACAGCATCGGGCGAGACGGGGATCATCATGAACAGGCTCATTGCCATTGGCGCGGCAGCACTGGTGCTGGCGCTGATTGTCGTCGGGTTTTTGACGTTTGGGCAAAACGATAAAGCCAGCGTCAACGGACTGACGCGCATCGGGTTTGCGACCGACTGGAAAGCGCAGGCCGAGCATGGCGGTTTCTATCAGGCGCTCGCCATGGGCTTCTATGAAGATGCGGGGCTTGATGTCGTCATTCATCAAGGTGGTCCCGGCGTCAACGTGCCCCAGCTCCTCGCCACCGGCACGGTCGATTTCGGCATGGGCTCCAACAGTTTCATCCCGCTCAACATTGCCGCGGCGGGCGCAGGCTCAAAAGCCGTGATGGCCGCCTTCCAGAAAGACCCGCAGGTTTTCATCACCCATCCGCGTGACGATGTGAAGTCGATTGCCGACATGCGCGGCAAGCCGATCATGGTGTCGGATGCGACGATCAGCGCCTTCTGGCAGTGGCTGCGCGTGAAGTATCAGTTCGACGACAGCCAGATTCGGAAATACACATTCAACGTCGCGCCCTTCCTTGCCGACCCGATGGCCATTCAGCAGGGCTATCTCTCCTCCGAACCCTACACAATCGAAAAGCAGGCGGGCTTCAAGCCGCAGGTTTTCCTGCTCTCGGATGGCGGCTATCCCGGCTATGCCGCCTTCATTCTGGCAAGCGACAAAATGATTTCGCAAAAGCCGGAAGTGGTTCAGGCCTTTGTCGATGCCTCGATCAAGGGATGGGTCAGCTATCTCTATGGCGATCCCTCGCCCGGCAACGCGCTCATCAAGGCTGATAATCCGGAAATGAGCGACGATCTTCTCGTCCATGGCATTGCGGTGATGAAGGAATATGGCATCGTCGATTCAGGCGACACGCTGACCCTTGGTATTGGCGCGATGAGCGATGCCCGCTGGGGTGACTTCTTCAACGCCATGGTCGAAGCGAAAGTCTATGCTTCCGATCTCGATCTGCATCAGGCCTATACGCTCGCCTTCGTCAACAGGGGCGTCGGCCTCGATCTCAAAAAATCACTGGGCGGGAAATAGCGCCTCGTGACGGTCGCGTCTGCATCACACTCAACCCTGATCGACATTCGCGATGTCACCAAGACCTATGGGTCGGGCACGCTGGCGCTGTCGCAGGTTGATGCGCAGATCGAGCGCGGCGCCTTCGTGTCGCTGCTCGGGCCATCGGGCTGCGGCAAGTCCACGCTGCTGCGTATCATTGCCGGTCTCATCGCGCCGACACAGGGCAAGGTGGACTGGCCCGCCAGTGAAGGCGGCCAGCGCCCTGATGACATCGGCTTTGTCTTTCAGGACGCGACGCTCATGCCCTGGGCGCGGGTGCTGGAAAATGTTTGCCTGCCGCTCAAACTCAAAGGCGTTGCCGCTGCGGCCGCCAAAGACCGCGCCATGGCGGCGCTCGCCCGCGTCGGCCTTGCCGATTTTGCGCAAGCCTTTCCGCGCGAACTTTCCGGCGGCATGAAAATGCGCGTCTCGATTGCCCGCGCGCTCGTCACCGAGCCACCCGTCCTGCTGATGGACGAGCCTTTCGCGGCGCTCGACGAGTTCACCCGCGAAAAACTGGACGATGATCTGCTTGAGCTTTGGTCTGGCCAGCACTGGACCGTCATCTTCGTCACGCATAGCGTTTACGAGTCTGTCTATCTCTCGCAGCGCGTTCTCGTCATGGGCGCGCGTCCCGGTCATGTTGTCAGCGAGTTTGTCATCGACGCGCCTTATCCGCGCGGGCTCGCCTATCGTCAGTCGGCTGACTATATGGCGCAATGCGCCGCCGTCACCGCCTCGTTGCGAAAGGCGCCCGCATGAACGATACCCGATTGCGCCTCGTGAAAATCGTCGCCCCCCTTGCTGTGGGTCTTGGCGTGCTGCTGCTCTGGGAAGGTCTGGTGCGGCTCTATGCTGTGCCAAGTTTCATTCTGCCCGCGCCCTCCCTCATTGCCGACAGCCTCATCGCCAATTTCGGCTCGCTCATGGGCTCGCTTTTCGTCACGCTCAGGATCACGCTTGCCGCCTTCCTGCTCGCGGTCGTCGGGGGTGTTGGCCTTGCCATCCTGTTTTCGCAAAACCGGCTCATCGAAACGGCGCTCTTTCCCTATGCCATCATCCTGCAAGTCACACCCGTGGTTTCCATTGCGCCCCTCATCCTCATCTGGGTCGGGTTCGAGCGCACGCAGCTCGCGCTTTTGATCCTTGCCTGGATCGTCGCCTTTTTCCCGATCCTCTCCAACACGACGCTCGGCCTGCGCTCGGCGGACCATAATCTGCGCGATCTCTTCCGGCTTTATGGCGCGAGCCGCTGGCAGGTTCTGACCGAGCTGCAATTGCCCGGCGCGCTGCCCTATATGCTTGCCGGCATGAAAATCTCGGGCGGCCTGGCGCTGATCGGCGCGGTGGTGGCCGAGTTTGTCGCCGGGTCCGGCACATCGAGCGGCCTTGCCTGGCGCATCATCGAAGCGGGCAACCGACTCGACATTCCCAGGATGTTTGCCGCCCTGCTTTTGCTGTCGCTGCTTGGTATTGCGATCTTCTTTGTCATGACGGCGCTGGAGCATTTTGCCCTGCGCCGCTGGCATGAAAGCGCGATCAAGCGGGAAAGCTGACGTCCGGTGAGCATGTCAGAATACTGGGATGCATTTCATCTGCATGGTGCTGAAATCGAATTCCAGCATCTCGACCCATTTGTCTTTTCATGCGATGTCCCCGATGGGGATATCAAGACTTTGCTGGTCAATACACGCTTCAGCAATCATTGCTTCACGGAAGCATTTGATGAAGCACGACATGAACCCGACCTCGTTATGGCAGATCACAAAAATCGAAGAGCCTTTAGCCGCATACGTTACGATCTCTCAAAGAATCTCCCTGAGATCGTCCGCAGGTTGCCCGATCTCAAAGTTCACCAAACACCGGAAAAACGAAACTATATGTATTTTTCCGCAGTTGCCGAACTTCCCGATCAGGAATACAGGCTGTTTTTTCATCTGAAACGTGCCGATAAATCTGCCAAACAGCATCTGGAGTTGTTTGTGGAAAGTGCTTACCCTGCCATGGGCGGAGCTCTGAAGCGCAAGCGTCCCGGAACGATCAGATTTGCCCTGCTCGCGCTCAAGACTTACAGGGGAGAGCCTGTGCGTTTTGCCGCCAGGTAGAAGCCGCCGAAAAGAAAATGGGCACCCGCAGGTGCCCAAAAATCACTCGGTGTCCACTTCGACCTTGCCTGCACCGGGACATTATTGCCTGTGCCGACTCTGCCTATCCCGCTCACGCGTTGACCGGGCGAACCCGGCGGGGAAGCGCTGTTGGCATTTCTACCTCAACCGATCAGTCGCCTCATTGAGCAAGATAGGTAGACGCCTCTTAAAAGTCAATTAAACCCTAAGCGGCAAGACAGGACATCGGCTAACCACACATTTCCACGTGTTTTCATGTGAATTATAAATATCTACACTTCTATTGACGATGTTTGCCGAAAATACCATCTTACGGCCAGGTTCAGGATCGGCGGGGCCGGTCCTCCATCTGTTGCCGGAATTACGAGAGGAAGGCCCTCATGGCCCAGCATTCGCGCAAGGGCGCCCAGTTTCAGGCCGTCACCGCCAGCCTGCTCGTCGAGGGTCTTGTCGTTTATCTGACCCGGGATAATCGCTGGTCGGAATCGTTGCAGGATGCCGAAGTGGCCGAGGGCAAGGAAGCGGGCGAGGCCCTGCTCGCCCGGGCGCAGCCCTTCGTGGCGAATAATGTGGTGATTGATACCTATCTCTTTGAAGTCGAGCCGGGCGAAAAGGGTCTTGTGGCCTCCAGCGTCCGCGAGCAGATCCGTCAGGCCGGTCCGACCGTGCGGCTTGATCTTGGCAAGCAGGCTGAACTCGGCTAATTCGCGCCAAAGCGCAAAGGTGATCCATGTATCGTTATGACGAATTCGACCATCAGTTGGTCAATGAGCGTGTCGCGCAGTTCCGCGATCAGGTGAGCCGTCGTCTCACTGGCGAACTCAGCGAAGATGAGTTCAAGCCATTGCGCCTGATGAACGGTCTCTATTTGCAGCTCCATGCCTATATGCTGCGTGTCGCCATTCCTTACGGCACGCTGTCGTCGCGCCAGCTCCACAAGCTCGCCGAAATCGGCCGCACCTATGACAAGGGCTATGGCCATTTCACGACGCGCCAGAACCTTCAATATAACTGGCCCAAGCTCAAGGACGTGCCTGACCTGCTCGCCGAGCTTGCCTCGGTCGAGATGCATGCCATCCAGACCTCGGGGAATTGCATCCGCAATGTCACCTCGGATCAATATGCCGGTGTGGCGGCCGATGAGATTGAAGATCCGCGCATCGTTTCGGAAATCATCCGCCAGTGGTCCACCTTCCACCCGGAGTTTTCCTATCTGCCGCGCAAGTTCAAGATTGCCGTCTGCGCAACGCCGGATGACCGCGCCGCCATTCGCGTGCATGACATCGGCATTCAGGTCGTGCGCAATGACGCGGGCGAAATCGGCTATGAAATCTATGTCGGCGGGGGTCTTGGCCGCACGCCGATGATCGGCAAGAAGCTTATCGACTTCGTGCCGAAGGTTGACCTGCTCGCCTATCTCGAAAGCGTCATGCGCGTTTACAACATGCATGGCCGCCGCGACAACATGTACAAGTCGCGCATCAAGATACTCGTCCACGAAATCGGCGCGGAAGACATGCGTCGGCAGGTCGATGCCGAGTTCGCCGAAGTCAGGAAGGCAGGCCATCTCGTCCTGCCCGTCGAGGAAATCGCGCGCATTGAATCCTATTTCGCCGCCCCGGCTTATGAAACGCTGCCTGCTGTCTCGCCAGAGTTTGAAGCGGCCAAGGCGGCTGACAAGGGTTTTGCCGATTGGGCCCGCGCCAATCTCGCGGCCCATCGCGTGCCGGGCTATGCCATCGTCAATATCTCGCTGAAGCCGATTGGCGGCACGCCGGGTGATTGCTCCAGCGACCAGATGGATGTTGTCGCCGATCTTGCCGACATGTTCAGCATGGGCGAAATCCGCGTCACGCATGAGCAAAACCTGACGCTTGCCTATGTGCGCCAGAAGGATCTGCATGCGCTTTATCAGGCGCTCGAAGCCAATGGTCTGGGCACCGCCAATATCGGCCTCATCACGGATCAGATCGCCTGCCCCGGTCTGGATTATTGCGCGCTGGCGAACGCCCGCTCGATCCCGATTGCGCAGCGCATTTCCGAACGCTTTCAGGATCTCGAACGCCAGCACCATATCGGCGAACTCAAGATCAACACGTCAGGCTGCATCAATGCCTGCGGCCATCACCATGTCGGCCATATCGGCATTCTCGGCGTCGATAAAAAAGGCGTTGAATATTATCAGGTGACGATTGGTGGCGCGGCGGACCAGAAAACCGCTGTTGGCGATATTGTCGGCCCGGCCTTCACCGAAGGCGAGATAGTCGATGCCGTCGAAACCATTGTCGAAACCTATCTCGACATTCGCAAGGATGGTGAGCGCTTCATCGATACTTATCGTCGTGTCGGCGTCGAGCCGTTCAAGGAGACGCTTTATGCCACTCATTAAGAAGGGCGAGTTCATCACGGATTCATTTACCACCGTGGCTGACGAGGCGGCACTGCCCGAGGGTGGCGTCATCGTGTCGCTGGAACGCTGGCAGGCGGAGCGTGACACGCTGACCGCGCGCAATACGCCGCTGGGCGTGCGTCTGAAAAGCGGTCAGGAACCGGCGCTGATTGCCGATGATCTCGACAAGCTCGCCGTCGTGGCGCTGGAGTTTCCCGTCTATCGCAATGGCCGGGCCTATTCCTATGCGCGTCTGCTGCGTGATCGCTATGGCTATAAGGGCGAGGTGCGCGCCGTTGGCGCCGTGCTGCGCGACCAGTTCCAGTACATGTTGCGTGTCGGCTTTGATGCGCTGGAAGTTGCCGACAATATCACGCCCGCGATCTACAAGGCCTGCGCGGGCAGCTTCACCCATGCCTATCAGCCTGGTGGCGATGGCAGCGTCAGCGTCTTTACCCTGCGCCATAAACGCGGCTGACATATAAAAGCCCGGTCTCGACTGGAGACCGGGCTTACGCAACTGATACTCAACGCATACACAACAGCACTGAGGTCGTTCGGATGAAGCGTGCTTCAGGCCGCTTTCATCTTGTCGAAGGCTTCCGTGAATTTTTCAGCGAGCGGACCCATGGCTTCCTTCATGGCAGAAACCGTCAGCTCGTTGATTTCGCGGGCCGCGTCCATGTTGCGCTTCAGGGTGGTGCGGAACAGCTCGTTCTGGAGTTCGAAAGCGGACTTCAGATCCTTCGAGGCCATCACGGCCTTGACGGTCTCAACGCTTTCTTCAAAATTGGTGCGCGCCAGATCAGTCATGATGGACGACGCGGTTTCGAGGGGGTTCTTGTCGGCAGGCGCGGTGGCCTTGGGGGCTTTCTTCGGGATCTCGGTCATCGGTTCTCTTCCTCTGGCATGTGTCGCCTAGGCGGGGCGTATCGCCGGTACCAACGCAACCGGCATTGTGCACTGCAATATGAGATAGAGAAGCCCTACTAATTCGTCAAGTAATAATTATGCGACGCGGCATATTTTCCAGCATTATGCCGTGAAATCAGAGAAACCTTGATAGGTGGAAAGGACTTGATTCTGATTGCGGCGTTTTGGCCGAGATCAGATCGGTCAAAGCCATGGCGCTGCCTGCGCCAAGCGTCCAGCCGAGCGAGCCGTGGCCAGTGTTGAAATAAAGATTCGAAAGGCCGGGCGCGGCGCCGATGATCGGGCTGCCATCCGGGCTCATCGGACGCAACCCGCACCAATAATCGGCGCTGGCTGCCTGCGGGCCGATCTGGGGCATGAGGCTTTCCACCGCCTGAAAGACGGACCGGGCGCGCGCCGGGTCGAGCGTCAGGTCATAGCCGGCAATTTCGGCCTTGCCTGCCGCGCGCAACCGATTGCCCAGACGGCTGATGACGACCTTGCGTGCTTCATCCGTGATGCTGACATGGGGCATCGCTTCAGCCGTTGCTTCCAGCGGCACCGTCACTGAATAACCCTTGAGCGGATAGACCGGCAGATAGAAGCCGAGTTTGCGGGCAAGGGCTGCCGAACCGACGCCTGCGGCAATGACCACGGCATCGGCCGTATGGAGCCCGTGCGAGGTGATGACGCCATGCACGCGGTCTGCCTGTTTCTCAAACCCGACGACGGTGACACCACTGAGGAAGGTTACGCCCAGTCGTTGCGCCCGCTGCACCAGCGCTTGCGTGAACAACGCTGCATCGCCGCTGCCATCATCGGGCGAAAAAATGCCGCCAATGATTTCGCCGCGTTGAAAGGCAGAAGCCAGTGCCGGTTCGCAGGCCACGCATTGCGCCGGGTCGAGCAGGCTTTGCGCGACACCGCCCTGCGCCATGCGCTCGATCAGGCTGGCCGCTTCGCGCCATTCAGCCGCGTGATGAAAGAGGCGCAGAATGCCCGCTGATTTGCGGTCGTATGAGATGGGGTGGCCTTCCGCCGCGCAGGCCGCTTCGATCTCGCTCATGCGCTGGCGGGTGGCAAGGGCAAGTTCGAGATTTGGCCCGATCCGTTCGAGCCGGGCCGAGGTCCGGCAGCGCAGCAGGAAGCGCCAGAGGAAGCGCCATTGATCGGGATCAAGTTTGAGGCTGAGCTTGAACGGCGCATCCGCACGTCCCAGCCATTTCAACACCAGCCATGGCACTTCGGGGCCGGCCCAGGGGGCCACTTCGCAGGCGGAGAGTTGCCCGCCATTGGCGCGGCTCGTTTCCAGCGCCGCGCCCTCGCGTCGCTCGATCAGCGTCACCTCATGGCCCGCCTCGGCGAGATCATGCGCCGTGGTCACACCAATTATGCCTGCGCCGAGAACCAGAACCTTCACGACCCCCCCCCTTTGCCGGTCTTGTTTTAGACGCGGTCTTCCTTGCTGACTGGCAGGCTTTCAACATAGAGCGACTGGCTCGGAAAGGCGAAGCCTGTGCCTGCGTTTTCGACAATCTTTTTGATTTCGAAAGCGAGCGCCTCCTTCACTTCCATCCATCCGGCATAATCGGTCGCATGGGTGAAGCAGATCACGACGATGTCGATGGCGGAGGCGCCAAAACTGTCGATGCGCACCGTGCGCGAGGCTTTCTCTGGTGACACGAAGGCTGGATTGCCCGCAATGTAGGCATCGATGCCGTCGCGGATCATGCGCAACTGATCATGTGTCGCGCGATATTCAATGCCGATCACCCATGAGATGCGCCGGAATGTCATGGCGGTGAAATTGATCACGGCATTGTCGGACAATTTCTGGTTTGGCACATAGACCGGCGCCTTGTCGAAGCGGCGGATCAGGGTCGAGCGGAAACCTATACGCTCCACCGTGCCTTCGACCACGCCTTCGACATTGATCCAGTCGCCAATACGAAAGCGACGTTCGATAAGCACCGACAATCCACCGATGAGGTTCTTGAACAGGTCCTGTGCGCCGAGCGCAACGGCGACACCGAAGAGACCGAGACCCGCGATGATCGGCGCGACCTCTATGCCCCAAATCTGCAACACCGTTGCGCCACCGACCAGCGCCACGGCCACCTTGGCGCCGGTGATCAGCCAATCGATGATTTCCTGCGTCAGCATGTGATCGAGGCGGCGGAAGATCGTCCCGAACGGATCAACGGCGTTGTAAAGCGTCCAGAAAATCGCAATGGCGATCAGCGAGCGGCTGATATTGTCGACAATGGTCGCGGACAGGCCTTCAAAGCCCAGATATCGGGTGGCGAAGAAAAAGCCCAGGATGAAAAACAGAAACTTCAAGGGGCTGGCGACGGCATCTCTGAAGCCGCCATTGATATGCAGCGCGCCTTTTTGGGCCCAGCGCGCAAACACGAAAAGCACGAGCCGCGTGCAGAGGGATCGCAGGACGTAGAAGGCACCGAAGATAAGCAAGGCAACGATGATGTCGCCAATGTCACGGCCAAAAACGCCGGTGTGCCAGACGCTCAAGACCATGGCCCAGAATTGGTGGAAGCCTGTGATCGTCATATCCATATGTTGTCGTCCTCCTTAGGCGGCGGCCTTGCGTTCGCGGGTCGCTGTGAAGCGAACCCTGGGCCATTTTTCCGCCGTGTAGCCCAGTTCCCAGTTGCTCTTGGCCAGGAACACGGGGGCGTCATCGCGATCGGTCGCCATATTGCCGCGATGGGCGTCCATGAACCTGCGAAGCTCCAGCGGGTCTTCTGCCTCGACCCAGCGAGCGGTTTCAAAAGGCGCGTTTTCAAAACTCACCTTGATGTCATATTCGGCATCGATGCGGGCGGCGAGCACTTCAAGCTGCAGGCGTCCGACAACGCCGACAATCCAGCTCGCGCCGATTTCAGGACGGAAGACCTGCGTCACACCTTCCTCGGCGAGGCTTTCAAGCGCGCGGCGCATATGCTTGGCTTTCATCGGATCATCGAGCCGCACGCGTTGCAGGATTTCCGGCGCGAAGTTCGGAATGCCGGTGAAGGTCATTTCTTCACCCTCGGTCAGCGTGTCGCCGACGCGGATCGTGCCGTGATTGGGAATGCCGATAATGTCGCCCGGCCAGGCTTCATCGACGAGTTCGCGGTCCTGCGCAAAAAACAGGATCGGGTTATGCACGCCGATGGTCTTGCCGCTGGATGACAGCCGCAGCCGCATACCGCGCTTGAACTTGCCCGAACAGATACGCATGAAGGCGATGCGGTCGCGGTGGTTGGCGTCCATATTCGCCTGCACCTTGAAAACGAAACCCGACACTTTCGGCTCGGTCGGCTCGACGATGCGCAGGGAGGATGGCTGGGGACGCGGTGGCGGCGCAAACTTCACAACAGCCTGCAACAATTCGCGCACACCGAGACGACGCAGCGCGCTGCCAAAATAGACCGGCGTCAGATGACCGGCGCGATAGCTTTCGAGATCAAACTCGGGCGATCCGCCGCGCGCCAGTTCCATCTCATCGCGGAAGGCGGCGAGCTCGCCCGCACTCATATATTCGTTGATGGCGTCGCCTGTCAGGCTCGGCGGTTCGCCCTCGTGCTTTTCGCCGCCCGGCTTTTCATAGGGGATGAAACGATCATTGAACGGATCAAAAATGCCGCGCAACAGGCCCCCCATGCCGGCGGGCCAGACCATGGGCGCGGTGTCGAGCGCGAGCTTGGAGGCAATCTCGTCCATCAGCTCGTAAGGATCGCGCCCATCGCGGTCGATCTTGTTGATGAAGGTGATGATCGGCACATCACGCAGGCGACACACTTCAAAGAGTTTGAGGGTCTGGGTTTCGATGCCCTTGGCTGCGTCGATCACCATGATGGCGCTGTCGGCGGCGGTCAGGGTGCGATAGGTGTCTTCGCTGAAATCTTCATGGCCCGGCGTGTCGAGCAGGTTGCAGGTGATGCCTTCATATTCAAATGTCATCACGGCGGAGGACACCGAAATGCCGCGTTCCTGTTCGATCTTCATCCAGTCCGAGCGCGCGCGCCGATTGTCGCCACGCGCCTTGACCTGACCGGCCATGCGAATGGCGCCGCCCATGAGCAGCAGGTTTTCTGTCAGCGTCGTTTTACCAGCGTCAGGATGCGAGATGATCGCAAAGGTGCGGCGATTGCCAATGGCGGCGGATGCCTCGGTCATAATGGGTCTTCTCTCCTGAAGGCGGCGATCAGCCGTCTTTCAAGCCTTGATGGGTCGGAAATGGCGTTCGAAGGCGCGACCCTACCCCATGCGCTGGAATTGTGCCAGCCATGGGCCGGGCCCGATCACGCCTCACGCATCGGGCCGCGACAAGATGGCGGGCTGCCATGGACCATATTCAGCGCGATAATGCGGTGCCGACATCAGATAAGAACAGGATTGGGAGTTCCAAATGGCCACTGCCCGCGAAATCGTCAATTCGCATATCGGCGCCGCGCTTGCCGCTGCCAGGGCTGAGCATGTGTCAACCGATGCCGTTGCCCGCATCATGTTTGAGAAGGTGCTGCAAATCTGGCGTGAAGAACGCACGCCGGAAGACATCAAGGCCGAGCTTATCGCCGCCGCCGATCATCTCGATCCGAACGAGGACTTTATGTTCATGCGGCCCTAGATATTCATGCGGCCCTGGAGCTTCGCTCAGGCGACAGGTTCCAGCAAAAAATGGCGGCCCTGACGGTCCTCGATTTCGACCACCCAGAGATCGGGATCGAAACGGCGCTGTTTTTCTATATAGGCGTCGGCATCCATTTCCGCGACGGGAACCGCGCCTGTAGCGCGCATCCAGACGAGGTTGCCGTCGCCATCACGCGCCGGGCTATAAACATCGGCCGTGCGATCAAGGTGGTTAAGTTTCACCAGAACGACGCCCGATGTTGCGTCGCCGCGACGCACCACCATGGCGCTGGCGCCCGCCACTTCGGCGCGGCGGATCAAGGCTTTCACCCAGATTTCAGCCTTGAGCCGGGGGGCGCTCTCCATCCGTCTGGTCCTTTCTGGCGCTGGCCCGGCGCAGGTCACAATTGACCTGTTTGCGTGACACGCCCAAGCGCACTAGACTTCTGAAGGATTTATTAACAGCAACGCTTCCGTGCGGCACCCAAATTCGGTGTCGTCCTCGCGGATGCAAGGGGTTCCACGATGCGTAACACAATGCGTGTTCTGAAAATCGCTGGCCGTCGCCATGACAGGTCCGGTGCCGCATTGCTCGGCGCGATGCTGGGTCTGGGTCTGCTGGTCACGGGCTGTGCGGATGACAAGGCGCCCGTTGCCGCTGCCGCGCCTGTCGTTGCGGCACCAGCCATGGGGACCCCGGTTGCGCCTTCGCCAGCCGAAATTGCCAGCGCCCAGATTCCCATTCCGCTGCCTTCGCCCAAGCATCTCGAAGGCATACGTGTGGCCTCGATTGATCCGCGCGCCGGCGTGAGTGCGCTCGGCTCCATGCCCGGCCTGGCGCCTGCCTTCATCAATTACGACATTGCGCTGGCCGGTGCTGAAACCAGCAAGCTCCGCACGCCCAAGGAAGTGCGCAAGGCGATCAAGGCGCTGGCGATCTTCGCGCCGGAAGATCTCGCTGATGGCTGGTTTGACACGCAGGCGCGCATTGCCGCCAGGAATGAACTTTTCGCGCAGGGGGTGCGCAGTGAATTGCGCGCCAAGGGTAAGTCCAATTTCCTCGCGGCGCTCGAAACCGAAGAAAACTATGCCTTTGGCCTGCCCGGTGCCGGGGCGGCGACATCTGACGTCATTGCCTCGGTTGCCATTGAAGACCGGCGCATGAAGACTCTTTCGGCCCGCTTCATTGCGGTGGCCTATCAGTTTCAGAAGCAGAAATGGGGCATGTCGACCCCGATGACGGGTGTGAACCAGTTCGCCAGTGCCGCGCCGACCCCGTCACATAGCCTGTCATGGTCCGATTTCTCGCCCATCTCGTCGGCGCAGGCCTATTCGCCCAATGTCATGAAGCGCATTCTGGTGCTGGGCGCCCGGCAGGTGATTGATGCCAGCGAGACGACAGCCACTGACGACGCCACGGGCACGGCGCGTTGCCTGAACTGGGCCAAGCTCAATCTCAGCCAGTGTCTGGCGGCGGCGCGTTTCCCCTCGGAAGAGGCCTGGTGTGGGGGCACCCATGCTGTGGGCGAGGTTCAGGCCTGCTTTGCTTCGGCGCTCCCTGCCGCGGTCGCCAAGCCCTGAAGGCTATCGCCTAAAATTTGAATCGAAACTGGCGTGGATTTGACTCAAATCCATGCCAAATATGAGTCAACTTATCCGTAAACTTAAATAAAACATGTCGAAAAATTGAGTATAATTTAGGTCTATATGTAATGTGTATTTGAAATACAAGTTTACTTTATTCATTTTTTGATCTTTTTATTCCAGCTATTGTTGCATTTTATCTATTTGTTTAACCCTGCTTCAGCAAACCACGCCTAGCCTCTCTCCATAAGTTCAGAGACGATGCGTGAGGACGAAAATGTCATTGCTGTTGAGATGTGCCTTCTGGCTCACTGTGCTGGCTTTCCTGTTGCCATCACCGGAGACCCCGACCCGTAACGACCTTTCCGCCAATGGCGTGCAAACCACGGCGTTTGGCCGGTCAGAGGGTCAAGAGGCGGTGGATGCCGGCGAGATGCTCACCCTTGCCGCCCGATCTGCCCAGGATGTGATGGGGTTTTGCGACCGGAACAGATCCGTTTGTGATCGCGGTTCAGCCGTTGTCGCCCATGTCATCGACCAATCTGTCTATTACGGCAGCCAGGCCTTTGTCTGGCTGTCCGAAAAAGCGAGAGAGCAGCAGCAGATCAGGCAGTCGCAGCCATCAGCACCAGCTTCAGCAAGTGCTGCGGCTGCTCTCCCTCGCTCCGCCGGAGTCTGAGACGCCCCCCTCAGACCGGCCCGTTTCAGCTGGAGCGATCATCCCCCCGATCGCTGCTGAAACAAGAAAAGCGCCTCATCAGGATCTCGTCCAGCCTGATGGGGCGCTTGTTCTTCTGGGCCCGCGCAGCTATCTCCTCAACAGTGAAAATTGATTGAATCGTCTTGCGCGGCGCGAAGCGGCGAAGCAATCCATGCAAATATGGCCGTCACGGCGTTGTGGATGGCTTCGCTGCGCTCGCAATGACATGTCTGATTGCCTATAAGCATCACGGGCGTTTGCCACGCAGCCAGATATTTTCGGAGCATCGGCAGGACAAGATGAGCATTCAGGCGCTGATAGACGACTTTGCCTTTCTCGATGATTGGGAAGACCGCTATCGCTATGTCATCGAGCTGGGCAAAAAACTCGCCCCCCTGAGCGAGGCAGAACATAGCCCCGCCCATAAGGTTGAAGGCTGTGTGAGTCAGGTCTGGCTTGTGACCGAGCTGGCGCAGGATGAGGCGGGCAACACCATCCTCCTGTTCCGAGGGGATAGTGACGCGCATATCGTCCGTGGACTGATTGCCATTCTGATTGAAATTTTTTCCGGCAAGACGCCTGCCGACATCCTGCAAATCAATGCGCGCGAGATCCTTGCCGCCCTGGGCCTGAATGAGCATCTCAGCCCGCAACGTTCCAATGGCCTGGCTTCGATGGTGGCACGGGTTGAACGGGACGCCCGCGCCGCCCTCGCCTGATTGTCACGCATCGTCAATCGACCAGCCGCTCCATGCCGTAATGCGCAACAAGCCGGTCAAGGGCGAGCAACAGCACCACCTTGCCGGATCGCTGCGGCCAGCCGAACTTCCGCTCCGCCTCTTCAAGTCCTTCCAGATGGCAGCAGACCATCAGGAGCGTGTCATTCAGGCCCGGCCCGACACTGGCAAGCGCTTTCTCGACGCGCTGACGCGCGGCCAGCGCCATGTCGGAAATCTCGGCGCGATCACGCGGCGCGGCGCGACCGGATTGGCGCGCCCCCATCGCCACGGTCCAATCCGTCGTCACGCGCGGCGTCATATGCGCCAGTGTAAAATCGCGACGCAATTTTTCACCCGCCTCAAATTGCGCGGCTGAAACGAGCGGCCGACCATTGCTGCCCCGGCGACGCCGCAACCAGCCCAGCGGCGTCTCGCCTTCATTCACATCAAGGCAGATATCCTTGCCCTGGTGATGCAGGGTCTTGTTCACAACGAGCTGATGCTGCGTGCGATAGGGATCGTGACGCGCTTCAAGTCGCCGATAATAGGCAAGGCCCGCAGGTGTCGGTCGCCATATTTCGGCATTCTGATGGCGCTCGATGGCCCTGATGAGATCAAGATCCTCCAGCTCTTTCATCATGCGCGGTTCAATCGTCGCGATGGGTTTTTGCCAGCGATTGCTTTCGACAAACAGACCGAAGCCCTGCTTCTGGCAACGGGCAAGATAGCTGCCCGGTTCGGCCAATCGGCGGAAGATGCGGCGCACCTCGCGATCAAAGGCATGGGGGGTGCCCGGCCGCGGCGTGGCGGCTTGAGTCTGTGGGCCTTGCAGCTTCCCGGATGGTGATCTGCTCATTGCCGCCGCTCCATCAGGGGACGATGGCGCACTGCGATTTCAAGGCGGTCCAGCATCAGGTCAAAATCACGATCGTCGCGCTTGTCTTCGATGTGTCGGCAGGCATAGGCGGCCGTGGTGCGGTCGCGCCCGAAATGGCGTCCGACTGCGGACAAATTCATGCCAAAGGACACATGCGTCAGATACATGGCAACCTGACGGGCAAAAGCGACGGGGGCCTTGCAGCGCGTGCTGGCGCGCAGTTCCGTCACGGGCACATTCCAGGCCCGCGCGACGGCCTCCTGCATCAGGGCCACCTGGGCGGCACGCTCCTGTTCCGACAAGCCTGAAAGGCGAGCGCACAGGCGTCCCCGTCTCAATCGCAGCCCGATGGCGATCCTTTCATTGGTTACATCCCCCAAAACCTGCATTTTATTCTCCATAAGCAACAAACTCAGAGCCGACTTTGCGAACAAATCGCTAATTTACGATTTAGCTCATACTAAAATTACCCATTTTGTATAAAGTGGGGATAAGTAGTGGCTAAGAACTTGTTGAAACGCTTAATGAGGCATTTCGTTTGAAGACGCGCATCCGGCAATATCGCAAGCAAAAGGGCCTGACTCAGGGCGAGTTGGCGCAGAAAATCGGCACAACGGCGGCAACCGTTTCGAGGCTTGAAACGTCAGACATGACGGTTTCCGTGGATTGGCTGGCCCGTTTCGCCGAGATTTTTCACGTGCCCGTGAGCGAGCTGATCGCCGAGCCGGTGTCTGGCCGTCTTGAGTTGATGGGGCTCTTGCGCCGCGGCGGGCGGCTCAGCGCCCTGCCCCCCGAGTTACAGGGCGGTCTTAATCCGGATATTCAGGCGCGTGACCCTGTGGCCCTGCAGGTCGGCGATAATGTCGGCCCCTATCAAACCGGGGACATATTGATTGGCGACCGGCTCTTGCGCGCCGATCAGTATATGGGCCATCACCGCGACTGCATCGTGCTGCCGGCTGGCTCCAAGACAAGTGTGTTTGGTCGGCTGGTACCCCGCGAGGAAGGCGGCTACCTGCTCGTCCCGGCGGAACCGGGGGCGCCCGCCCTGATCATTGAAGCCTATGAATGGATCGCGCCCATCATCACCCTGATCCGGCACTATTAGATCGCGGCTTCAGGGTGTCGCGTCCTGGCAGGTGACATCGATTTTAGCGGCGACCTTTTCCTTGCCGTCGCATGACATGCCGGGAAAACACATGGTCTGGGGCGCTGAAGCAAAATAAAACGCGATATAGGCATCGCCCTTATTGGCCTCGATTGTTCCTGTCAGATCAAAATGACGCGGCGTGGTGCTATCGATCGCGATGGCCGCACCGACCTCGGGATCCGAGAGCGGCACATAATGGTCGCCATCGAAAATCAGCGACGCCGATCCGCCACCAGACACCAGATCACATCGGGCATGCAGCTCGGTCGAGCGCGTTGATGATGACGCGATGGGAAAGCGGGCCGTCTCGCCAAGCGCGATGGTCTGCGTCGCGCCTTGCAGCCTGGCTGCCGCGCCCTCAGCCCGGGCGCTGCCAGATGCATGGGCCAAGATCATTGCCAGAATGAAGCTGCCGATTTGTTTTTGCATGGATTGCGTCCTCCCGCCGCCATTGTGCGATCAGAAAGACGTCAAGCTCAAGCCACCCGAATGTCTCAGGCGCTTTGCAACTGTGCGGCGCCCGCCAGGGCATGGGCTTTTTCAGACTGCATGAAGGCATCATGGCCGAGCACCATGACAATGCGGCCCTCGGCATCGGCCAGTGGCAGGCGCAGCCAGAACTGGAAAATATGCGGCTGATTCCAGGGCACCAGCGACACGACGCCCTGAGCCGGACGCCCGGCGCTCACCACTTCGCGATAGGCGGCATTCCAATAGTCGCGCTGATCGCCAAGATCAAAATCCGCCATCATGCGACCCGTGGTCTCGATGCCGTAATAGTCGCGCAGCCTTGTGCCTGCGAGACGGACACGCAGATTTTGCGGGTCACCATCAATCACATCCAGCAGGCTGATGCAGGGCAAGAGCTTGCGCAGATCGGCAGGTGAAATGTCGGCGCGCCGGGGATAGGAGTCCCTGGGACGGCGCGCGTTCCAGTAATCAAACAGCTCGCGCTGCTCGGGCACGATGAGCTGGGCTCTGATGGCTTCGTCAGCTTCGGTCAGGGTCCCATCCTTCACGGCTGTCGTGGCAGCTTGTGCCACGCGCGAATCACTTCGGTCCATGATGAGTCGGGATGCGGTTCAATGCAAGGCGGCGTTAACTTTTTCAGTGCGCCGCCCGACGTGGCTTGCGTCCCTGTTGGCCGAGCCCCATTTTTTTGGCGAGACGCGAACGCGCCTGGGCATAGTTCGGCGCCACCATCGGATAGTCGGCGGGCAGGTTCCACTTCTCGCGATATTCTTCGGGGCTCAAATCGTAATGCGCGCGCAGGTGACGCTTGAGGGATTTGAATTTCTTCCCGTCCTCAAGGCAGATCAGATAATCCGGTGTCAGTGATTTTTTGATCGGCACGGCCGGTTCGCCCCGCACAGGCTCGGGCGCTGGCGCGGCGCCAGACGCCAGACGCAAAGCATCAAATACCTTGCGGATGAGGCCCGGCACATCGCCTGGCGCCATGCTGTTGTGCCCGACATAGGCTGAAACAATATCAGTTGCCATGGCAATCAATTCAGACTTGTCAGTCACCGCCGCCCCATTTTCTTCAATTGACGCCCCGCATTTCGCAAGGCGGGGTTCGTCAATTCAAACCGATATTTGCGGCGATTCTATATCTCTTTCCTCAATTAGCAATCAGGGTAGACTGAACAGGCCGAAATCCGGCTCATTCACCCCAGTCGACCGGGCGTCAGGCCTCTATGAAAACGATCGCCGGAGCCCATTCAAATCACGCTTCTGGGCCGCGATACGCGGTATCCGGAGCATATCGAGATAGTGGTCGATGGCCTTGGTCATCAGGTCTTGATGGGTACGGCCCATGTCTTGCGAGGCCATGCGCAATCGCGCATAGCGATGCTGTTCGAGCCTGACTGACACCTTGATGCGTGGCGGTACGCTGCATCGACGCTCTATTTCGGGGCTGACCTCGCGCAGACGACGCTCGGGACCACTATAGATCGTATTGCCAGCAGGCGCCGGATCGGCCCGCCCTTCCCTTTGGAAGAATTTGTCATCCGGCCCTTGGAGCAAGGCGGACTGGCGCATTTCGGGCGCAGGCCGCATATGGGCCGGGACGTCGCCTGGGCGGGGGGCGTCACTTGTCGCCTTCGGGGGCGCGCGGCGTATCAAGAGGCTCGCACTCAGCGATGCAAAACCGTCACGGCTCATTTGTTTTCTCCAATCAATCGGCAGACGACAGGGCAGGCTTCAGGCGTACCGGCTCACGAGACAACGCGACGCCCAAAAATCGGGGCACGCTGACCCAACGCATTGAGATTTGTCCGATAGGCGCCCTTGGGCGGCAGGGGCCCGCAGAGTTCCTGATCGGCCGCGTCCATGCGCTGGAGACGATCGGCGAGGTAAGTCCAGAGCGCCTGCACCTCAAGGGCCGATTTGCCGCCCGGTTTGGCCTCCATCACCGTGCGCCCATCGATCATGGCGGCGGCAAATTCGACGCGGTGATGAATGGTGACAGGCGCGACCGTGCCGTGCTGCGACAAGGCGACGGCGGCATCCGATGTGATGCGGGCGCGCGGCGTTGCGGCATTGACCAGAAACACCATCTGCTTCTTGTGCCATTCCGCGATATCCACTGTCGGGCCGACGGCACGCAGGTCATGCGGACTTGGCCTTGTTGGCACCAGCACGAGATCGGCATGGGCCACAACCTCGGAAATGGCGCGCGTGATTGCGGGCGGCGTATCGATGACGAGCAGCCGCACCCCGTCGTGCCGGGCCTTGGCAATGGCCCCGGTCAGGCTCGTCATGTCCGCCTTGTAATAGCCCGGCTCATCGGCAAGACGTGCCTCCCACCATTTCTCCATGCTGCCTTGCGGATCCGTATCGATCATCGCCACACGGCCATGCCCGGCAAGGGCGGCCTGCACCGCTATGTGACCGGCAAGAGTGGTCTTGCCAGACCCGCCCTTTTGTGAGGCAAAAACGAATATGCGCATTGGTGACGGCATCAAAACCTCCTGGCAGGCCGGGAAGCGGGGCACGGTCAGCGGTCCGGGGCGTTGCCATGGCGGAGCCTTGTCGAACGCCCATGGCGTCCGGCCCCTGACCGGGATCTTGTCCGGCGGCAACCCCGCTACCCTTTTGCCGGATCGGCAAGGAGGGCCGGAGGCTTTGCGTCCCGCCCTTTCCGGCGGTTTGCCTTTGTCATCCGGGCACATGGGCAATCCCGATGTGCTCCGGTCAAACCGTATGACGCGCTTCTTAACGCCCTCTTAAGACGGGTAAAGCCTGCTTAAGGAGCGTAAAGAATTCACAAATCAGGGTACCGCTCTTTGCCAGTGTGCCAGCAGATGCGCGCTGATGCGGACCAGAGCCTCTTCGCCCTGAGGCAGCATTTGATAAAAGGCCTGCCAGACATGGAACATGTGCTCGTATATATCGAGACGCACCTCCACCCCATGCTCCCTGGCGCGCGCTGCGAGGTGCCGGGCATCATCCAGCAGCACTTCATCATTGCCGACCTGAATGTATAGCGGCGGCAGGCCCTTGAGATCGGCAAAATTGGGTGAGGCGAGCGGATCGCGCGGATCGGCGCCTGCGAGATAAATCTCGGCCATGGCCTTGAGGCCCGCCTCGCTTGTCATCGGGTCCACATCGGCCCGGCTTTTATAGCTCGGCGTGTCGCAGGTTAAATCCGTCCACGGACAAAGCAGCGCCGCGCCGGCTGGCAGGGCGAGCCCCTTGTCACGTGCGGCGATCAGGGTGGCGACAGCCAGACCGCCGCCCGCGCTGTCGCCCGCCAGACAGATTTCATGCGCGCCAACCCCCTGCCGCAGGAGCCACTCATAGGATGCAAGGCCGTCCTGCACAGCGGCCGGAAAAACATGCTCAGGCGCCAGCGCATAATCGACGCTCAGCACGCGCGCCCCGGTTTCCAGCGCCAGTCGCCCGGTCACATGGCGATGGGAGAGTGATGAGCCCTGCACATAGCCGCCACCATGAAAATAGATCAGGACGGGCCCGGTCCGGTGCTTTTCCGGCAGGGTCCATTCGGCCCGCAATCCCCCCAGATCGGCGGTCCTTGCAACCACACCGGCTGGCAAGGGAAACACGTCACTGTTGCGATCCATCATGATGCGGCGCTCCGCCAGCGGCAGAACGGCGCGTTTCATGCGCTCGCGCAGCAACCCTTTGACCTTTGCCAGTGCGGCGTCATCGTGCGGCGTGGACATTCAGCCTCCCCTATGTTTCGATCAGACCCGTGATGGTCCATGACACCGGGTGATTCGTTCTTCGTTTCCTGCCGTTCGTCCTGACCCAGCTTACCCGTCCAGGCGGCCATGCAAAATACAATCGACACGTCTCCTCATGGCAATGATGGCGCTTCTGGCTGCCGGAACGATCCGGCCGCCTCGCGTGATGTCGTCTATGCCAAGGGTGCTTACCGCCGATTCCTGCTGCTTGACCGCAAGCAGCAGACGCGCGTGCGTGCCCTGGTGATGGGATGCGCGGCCGGACCGAATGGTCATGAATTATCCGGCGGCATGTTCAGCATCGAAGCCCTGCCTGGCCTGCGCGTGGTTCTGGCCAGCAATGGGCGGCGCCTCACCGTGCTGGCCTTTACGGGTGAGGCGTCGCGATGACGACAGCTTTGCCTAAAAATGATGGTGTGCAGCGCCTTTGCGACAGCGAGGGCAAAGCGATTTATGCCATCGTGCCGGTCGCGCTTTTCGAGAAGCTGACCCGTGCGCAGGAAGATCTGGATGATTTGCGCGCTGCGGTGTCTGGCAGTTCGTTTGGCATGGAGCGTCTGGATGCTGTGCCCGCCGAGGTCGCCCACAAGATTGCCGAGGGCGATCATCCGGTGCGTGTCTGGCGCGAATATCGTGGCTTGAAGGGCGTTGAACTTGCCCGCGAGGCGGGCATCAGCCCGGCCTATCTCTCTGAAATCGAGACCTGCAAGAAGGATGGCACCTTCCGCATCATGACGCAGATTGCCCGCGTGCTTGATGTGATGCTTGATGATCTGGCGCCACCAGCCGATGAAGCGGCACGACGCGAGCGCGAGCTTGTCGCGCTGGCTGATGGTGTGCGAGCGCAAATACGCGATCTCGTCTTGATGGTCACGGGGACGACCGACTTCAATACCGGCGCCGTGCGGCGCGCCGCCCGGCGACTGACCGCGGACGCCTCTGCCCTGCGCCGACACAATCCCGCCTTGAGCGAATGGATCCATGAGGTGCATGACCGGCTGCGCCACGTGCTGGCGCTTGTGGATCGGACCGAGAGCGAGATCATTGCGACAGCGCGTCAGGCGCGCCGCGATCTTGAGATCATCGTGGCCCAGCCGGGCTTCGTGACGCATGTGCCCCATGCCGGTCATGGCGACGATGACAGCGAGCATTCCCCCCTGCCGCAGCGCTCACATCACAGCGCGGCGGAATAATCGTCATGATCAATCGGTAGCAGGACGTCTTCGGTCGCGAAGGCGACATCCCAGCCATGCAGGGCCATATCGGCGCGATCGGTCGAGATTTCATCGAAGACAGCCGTCATGCGTTCCAGATCCTGCTTGGTCGGCAGGCTTGCTTCACGCATCTGGACAACCACGACAATCAACTCGCCAAATTCACGGCGATTGAGACCCAGCGCCTTGGCGAGAACGGAGAGCGGTTCGCCATGCGGATCGGCGATGATGCGACGAAGGGTTTCGATACGGATATAGGCGGCGGCGGCAAGATCCGCCATGAACTCTTCGATCTGGCCACCTTCCGCCAGATTGATCAATCGCAGGAAGCGTGGCTTGGCGATGGCTTGCGGCTCGCCGACAAGGGAGAGGACCAGGCGCAATTGTTCATCGCCCTGTGCCGCTTCCAGGCCCGCATGCAACAGGTCTGCCAGGGCTTTATGCGACACGCGCCGCTCCGCCGTAAAGCGGCGCAGAATGTCCATGCGCACAGGCGAGCTTGACCACCAGAACATCAGATGCGCCAGACGCACCGACATTTCAGGGCGGGCCAGCAGCAAAGCCTGATATTGCGGTTCGCCTGCACTTTGCCGTGTCAGCGCTTCGATGCCCTGCAAGGACAGTATGGCCGTCCGGTTGGCAAGCAGGCGGCTGGAGATTTCAGGACTGGCAAATTCAATCAGCGTATCGGCAACATTGCTTTCCAGTCCGCGCCGGTCGGCAATCGCCAAACGATGCTCAAAAGTGCCATTGCGGATGATCGATACCAGATCACCTGCCTTGAGCGTATCGCCTTCAACAAGCAGCGGCTTGGCGATTTCAATGGGTTCCAGCGCCAGCGCCATGGCGAGATCGCGCGGGCCATCGACCTGCTTGACGAGGCGCTCGACCAGACGCCTGCGTGTCGCGTCGTCAAAACGGCTGATGATCGGGGCGAGCATGGCGTCCAGCAGCCCGCGCTCCTGCGGACTGACAAGACTGGGCGGCAACAGCGCCAGGTCGGCCAGGCTGCGCATCAGCGCATCGCGGTCCGAAGATTTCGAACCCTCGCCTGCGCCAAATCCCGCCTTATCCGCCACATTCCCAAAAGCCATGTGCCCAAACCCCTCATGCATCGCCCCCACAGGCGCGCGCTTCAACGGGGTATTTGAGCATCCGGCATCTTAAAACCTCGTAAAGCATGCTGAATGCCGATGCGATAAATGGCGGCGACAGCCTAATTCACCTAGAGTTCACCCAGATTGACCACAGGATGTGCCATTATGATGCAGATGAGAGCTTTCCGACGTATCGTGATCCTTGCCTTGCCGCTTGCGCTCGCCGCTTGCGCCGCGCCCAGTCAATATAAGGACGATCCGAACTATCAGATCGGCTATTCGCAAGGCTGCACCAGCGCCACCAATATGGTGCCCGGCGACAAGAGCACGATCACGCGTGACGAACATGCATACGCAAATGACGAGGCCTACCGGGCAGGCTGGAAGAAGGGCTTCAATGCCTGCAAGGTCAAGAGCGGTGGTGGCGTGGACATGCCCAACTCGACGGGCCGGGGCAGCGGACCGGATGGCGGATTCTAGTTTTCCTTACACATCAGAAAGCCTGACATGAGAATGATTCTTGGACTGATTGTTTTGGCACTCATCGCTGTGGTGATTGCGCCTGTCATCTATTACCGCACAACCGATGCCTGCCGCATGCTGTCACAGGAAATGGCGCTTGAGGCTTATCAGCCGATGGCCGAACTTCTGGGCACCGATCCCAAGGATGTGCCGGATGCGGTCGAGCGCTCGATGCGGCTCATCACCAGCCAGTATGATACCGGCACCTGCCTCGGCAAGCTCAAGGACATCTGGCTCGGCCAGACGCCGACGGCGGAATCTGAACCGGCAAGCTGATCCACAGGTAAGGCTTTCGGCCCGGCACCAAATTGTGCACACTCGGTGCAGGGAGAGAGACATGACAAAAACAAAAAGAGGTGCCCTTGGGCCCCTGCGCCGGGTGGGGCTTGCCCTATCGGGCCTGATGCTGCTGCCTGTGCTCGTCACGACCGCACCCGCACGGCAGCGCATCGATACGGGTAAAGATCTGCTCGCGGCCTGTCGTGTCCTGAGCGAGCATGGCCTGACGCCGGATGCGCCGACGCCCAGGGAAGGGCTCTATTGCCGACAATATATTTCGGGCTATTTCTCGACGCTGAAATATCTGCATGACGAGGAAGAGGCGCGCAAGGTGCTGGGCAACAAGGCGAGCGATCCTTATGCCTGCATCGACATTCATTCCCCGCAAACTTACACGCAGCTCGCCACCCAGGTCGTTCGTACCGGCGAGTGGAACCCCCAGCTTCTGGACGAGCCCGCAATCAGGCTCGTCCATAAAACTTTCGGGGATCGTCCGCCCTGCTAGGCCAACCTGTCAGGCCGCTTCGCTGTCGTGACTGTCAGGCAGGGGCCCGACATAGACAGACTGCGGGC
>Ga0209066_10001426_pt1 | contig 31656 bp, 18 predicted proteins | sample All_14_2_FD_187198 | JGI IMG/M metagenome (GOLD analysis project Ga0209066, IMG submission 187198) | Freshwater microbial communities in response to fracking from Pennsylvania, USA - Allegheny Zone_MetaG_DW_15 (SPAdes) (version 2) ... | reverse complement strand
CCCACCAATTGCGACCGGGAAGGTGTTTCCCGGCATTGAAACCATGAAAAGATAGATATGGAAATAGGAATAGACAGTTTCGCATCCGCCATGTACGGGAGCAACAGCCTCAGCCCGGTCGAGGCGATGGAACAATTGCTGGACAGGATTGCTTTTGCGGACGAGGTCGGCTTGGATGTGTTCGGTATTGGCGAACACCACCGGAAGGAATTTCTCGACTCGGCAACGGCGGTGATATTGGCGGCAGCGGCGGCACGCACCCAGCGCATCCGGCTGAGCAGTGCGGTCACTGTGCTGAGTGCCGCAGACCCCGTGCGGGTGTACCAGAACTTTGCGACGCTTGACCTGATTTCCAAGGGCCGGGCGGAACTGGTGGTGGGGCGTGGCTCCTCCGTGGAAGCCTATCCGCTGTTTGGCTTCAGCCTGAACAACTATGATGCTCTCTTTAAGGAAAAACTGGATTTGTTGCTCCAGATACGGGACCAGGAGTTTGTCACTTGGTCAGGCAGGTTTCGCCCGGCATTGGACAACCAGCCGGTGTATCCTCGCTCGTTGCAGGAAAAATTGCCTGTTTGGCTGGGCGTGGGCGGTACGCCGCAATCCTTCGCAAGGGCTGGCAGCTTGGGCTTGCCATTGATGGTGGCGGTCATTGGCGGTGAAACGCATCGGTTCCGCCCGCTGGTTGATTTGTACCGGGAGGCGGGTCGCATAGCAGGGTTTGCGCCCGACCAATTAAAAGTCGGCCTACATTCCCCCGGCTATGTTGGGGAGGATACGGAACAGGCCATCAAGGACTACTACCCCGGTTACGCTGAGCTTTGGACAAAATTGGGGCGTGAACGTGGTTGGCCGCCCGTCACCAAGTATCAGTTTGATGCGCTGGTCGCAGAAAAAGGCGTATTGGTGGTGGGAGGCCCAGAACAAGTAGCCGAAAAATTGGTGCGGCACAGTGAAGCGCTGGGCGGCGTTGACCGGTTTACTTTCCAGATGGACAACGCAGGACTGACCAATGAGCAGTTGATGAGTTCCATCAAGCTGATAGGCACGAAGGTGATGCCTTTGGTGAAGTCGATGACTGGCAGTTAACTGGTTGATAATGGTTGATGAGTGCCGAGGTCTTTGAAAAACTCAAACCATATCTACCTCTCAATTTTGGGAAATCGCATCCCAATCCATCAAATTTTGCAGGGCTTCTTTGTTTTCCGTATTAATGAGGTAGGGGTTTTCCTCCGTGGTTTCTTCGTGGTCGGGCATAGCAGCGAATGTGCTATAAATAAAACTGAAGATGGTAACATATATCATGGCAGGGTCATCATCTTCGCCATTGGGGCGGTTTTCGATCATGTTCAATAGGGCTTCCTTGTTCAATAGCTTGTCCGACCAATTGACGGTTTCCCGCAGGTAGGCATAGGCATTTTCCCAATCGGCTTTTTCGGCGTAAATCTTCGAAATATGGCTGGCGACATTCGAGTTCCATATCCTCCAACTCTCGTGTTCAAATCCCTTGGTATTTCCAAAAGATTTGAGCAAGAGGCCGAGTGCCCGTTCTGTGTCATATAGGTCTTCAATGAGCATAATTGCCAAGTGTGCTTCTATTTCCTCATCTCTTTTCCAGATCTTATAACCTTCCTCCAAAAATTCCCTGGCTTCATCATACCGCTCCAACTCACGAAGGCATTGGCTTTTGTCCAGATAGAAATCACTATCAATTACTTTTCTGTCAGCTTGGTGAATTTCGAATTCCGCCAATGCTGCCTCGTACATTTCTATGGAATGATAATATTTCCCAAAATCATAGTTGTGAAAATACATAGGCTTTTCAGACGCCATATCCTTTTTCTTAATGGCTTCAATCATCACTTTGGCCTTGTCGTGTTGGCCTGTTTCAGCATATATACATGCCAGCCAACTATAAAATTTAGTATTATAGCCTTCATGGTCGCCGAGTATTTTCAGGAACCATTGTTCGGACTCCTTATACCTTTTTTCGATGTAGCAGAAAATACCATAATACTGATAAGCATATTCCCCGATTGCGAATTCCTTGTTTTCCCAAGGCCAATGGTCAATAATCATTTGACCAGCTTCAAACAGCTCTTTTTCCATGCGCAAGTAGGCTAGGTCGTGCATCAAATCCTCCACCTTGCAGCCCTCAAAATCCCCTTCCATCAATTTGGGCATTTCCGCTTGAACCTCAGCCAGTATTTTTTCACGTTCTTCTTTTTCATCGGGTTGGTCATAATAATTCCGAGCATCTGCACACCAAGTATAGAGTTTCATGTTGAATGAATTTATGTTAATTATTAATACGTAAGCAAAAAATCTGTTTTTCCCGCTAAAGTTATGATTTGTTTTTTAAATGTCAAGTGCGCATTGCGAGTTAAGACTGTGTTCGGATTTTGGGTTTCGAGCGAAAAGTTGCCAATTTTTCGATGATACAAGGCGGAAAATTGGGAGTATAGTGGGGCTACATGACCAATTTTTCAACGAAGTAGCATCGGAAAAGGGGGGATTTTTCGCCGGAAGCTAAAACCCGAACACAGTCTAAGTGTTGAGACAAGTAACCCAGTTACTTTTTCCACAATCCTGTCTTGCAAAACTGTGGTATGAAAGGATAAGAAAGGGATGCTTTTGGAGCCACCACCAACCCTGCTAGAGGGCATACCGGAACCGCAATATGGAGCAGGCGAAGGTGCCCTGTAGCGTGCGCCAAATTCATAAAGCGAAGGCCGCCAACGCCTCTTCTCGACTGGCCACGAAATTGACCTGCTTTCGCTGGTTGCTCTCCCGAATGAAATCACGCAGGCTCTTGCTTTCCACTTGGCTGAAATCGCCAACAATCGCCAGTTTGAGCTGGTAATTGGTGAATTTCTGAAGGATTTCGCCCGCCAAGCCTGTTTTCAGTTCAAAAAAATCATCGCTCAAAACGCTTTTAGGGATAATGACGCCGACACTGCCATTGTACAGCACATCGCCCCAAAAATCCATTACATCCCACACACTGCGGATGGTAGGGTGCGCTTCTGTGATTTCGGCAATGACTTGCCCGGACTGTGTCTGAAAAACGATTTTTTCCATTCAAGACTGATATTGAGGTTCTTTAATCGAAAAGCAGAAGCGGTAGTTCCCCGTTATCTGATGTTTTCCCCCACCCTGCCCGCAATGCTATTCCCAAACCCGCCAGCAATCCACATCAGTCGCCCCGACCTCGGAAAGGCACGATACGAGGTCCACAAGGCACGATAGGAGGTCGGTGGAGGCCGTTCAGCGGTCCACGGCGATCGTTCGGAGGTCGGTGCAGGGCGATACGACATGGAAAAGGCACGTTCCGCCGTCCATGCGGTTCGATAAGACATTGAAAATGGGAGCACGGCAGTGCATGGAGGACGCACCGCAGTGGAAACGGCACGATAGGAGGTCGGCGGCGGTCGTTCAGGAATCCGTACGGCCCGTCGGGATGGAAATTGAGGGATGGGTGATTAGAGATTGGCAATTGGGGAAGCCACAATGGCCTAATCACCAATCTCTAATCACAAAATCACCAACTCAAGGCTTCCCATCCGCATTCACGCCGCCCGGAGGGCAATGTTCCCGCAGGTAATTGCTCACCATCGTGCTCAGGTGGAGGAAGGTGCCCTCGCCTTCGCTGAGGCCGTGGGAGCGCATCGGGTAGGCCATGTACTGGAACTGCTTGTTGTATTTCACCAGTTCGTTCACCAGCATCTCGGCGTTTTGAAAATGCACGTTGTCGTCGCCAGTGCCGTGGATGAGCAGGAGGTTGCCCTTGAGGTCCTTTGCGTGGGTGACGGCTGCACCGTTCACATAGTCCTCCATGTTCTCCTGTGGCAGGCCCATATACCGCTCGGTGTAGATATTGTCATAGAACAGTGAGTTCGTCACCGGGGCGATGGAGATGCCCGTCTTGTAAATCTCAGGGTATTGGAACATCAGGTTCAGCGTGGAAGAACCGCCACCGCTCCAGCCCCAGACTGCCGTGCGGCTGGCGTCCACGAACGGCCATTCGAGCACTTTCTTTGCACCCATCGCCTGGTCACGGATATTGATTTGCCCGATTTTGCGGTAGATGGCCTTGCGCCAAGCCCGTCCCTTGGGTGCTGGCGTTCCCCGGTTGTCGAGGCTGACGTGGATATAGCCGTCCTCGCTCATATCGCCGTTGTAGATAAAATCGTTGGCCTCACCAAACGCATCGCCAACCGTGGTAGCGGCAGGCTCGCCATAGACGTAGAACACGACCGGGTATTTCTTATTCGGGTCAAAATCTTTCGGCTTTTTCATCCAGCCGTCCATCGTCACGCCGTCCTCGGTCGTCACCTGAAAATACTCAATATTGCTGGAATCCTTGGCCGCTGGCTTGAACTCCTTGGCGGGGTCTTTTTGTCCGGCCAGTACTTTATTGGAAGGCAGTTCCACCCAAGTTTTCATGGGATTGGTGTAGTAGTTCGAAAAGCTCCAGCGGGCATATTTTCCATTCGGAGAAATCGTGTAACTGTGCGTGCCGGGCAGCGTCTGCGGGGTCACTTGCTCCGCTTTGCCCTTGCCGTTCAGCGGCACCTTGAACAGGTATTTTTGGATGGCGCTTTTTGGCGAAGCCGAAAAATAAACCACACCACCCTTCTCATCAATGCGGTCTAGGCTGATCACGTCATAGTCGCCGGGGGTGAGCAGCGTTTGCTTTTTGCCATCGAGGGAAAGGGTGTAGAGGTGCATCCAGCCGTCCTTTTCGCTGGGCCAAAGGAAGCTTTTGCCACCTTCGAGCCAGTACCAGCCGAGCGGGTCATTGGCCCATTCGTTGATGCTGCTGACCCATGCTTCATCCGTTTCAGTGAAAATGGTGCGGGCATCGCCAGAGGCGGGGTTGCAGAGCATGATTTTGCTCTCGTTCTGCTTGCGGTTCAACTGCTGGAGGATGATTTCCTTGCCTTCCGGTGTCCATTCCATGCGGATGAGGTAGTGCTGGTCAGGCTCGCCGGGCACTTTCATCCAAGTGGTGTTTGCGCTCGCAATATCCACCACGCCGATGCGGGCCGGGCTGGGCGGGTCGCCCACTTTCGGGTACTCCACGGGCACGATTTGGCTGTAAATCGAGTCTGTGTTGTTTATCATGTAGAAGTCCCGGATTTTGTTGGCGTCAATCTGCCAGTAGGCAATGCGCTTGCTGTCCGGCGACCAGCGGAAACCGTCCCGACAGAAGAATTCCTCCTCGTACACCCAGTCGAAAGTGCCGTTGATGAGCTTTTTCGTGCCCTTGTCGTCGGTCAGTTTTTTGATATTGCCGCTGGCAAGGTCTTCCACGTACACATTGTGCTCGCTCACGTAGGCGGCCTTCGTGCCGTCGGGGCTTAGCTTCGCAAACATCAAAGACGAAGCTGGGCGGCCTTTGCCGAGTTGTTTGAGCGAGTGTGTGCCGAGGTCAAGCAACCAGTAGTCGCCACGGGTCTTCAAGCGCCACACCCGTTGACTGTTGGTGTAAATCATGGCCCGTTTGCCGTCCTCGGTGATGGAGAAATTTTCCACTTTCAGCGGCGTGTCACTGCCTGCGGGCTTTAGCCAGTCTTTTTCCACGACCACTGATTTGGTGAGGGCGGGCAGGCTGTACCGCACGATGCCGCCGTCCTCGGAGGTGAGGTAGCTGTTGCCGTCGGTGGCCCATTTGATGGACTGGCCGAAGCCGACCGTCGCCACGAAGAAAGCAACGAAGAAAAATATTGCCCTAAAAAACTTAGGTCTGAAATTCATGCTTGATTAGTTTTAATGTTAAAAATTGGTTCCAAGTCTTGCAAAAGTAGCCAGCCAACCAGAAATACAGTTGAAAATTGCTGGTTTTGCCAATTGTGGAAACGAGTTGTCGTTTTTCTCGTTCCTTCACGTTTGCGAAGCAAAAGTCAATCTCATTCAAAAATGGTTGCTTTGCGCAATGGCCTGACTAACGGAACCGCATACTGACCAAACATGATTAAGTGTTGTTTACTAATTGACATCGTCACAACGTCGGCGAGGTTTCGAACCTCGCCGACGTTCCTGCCAATTTCTCTCCTACTAGCAGTTTTGTTTCTGCCAAACTTAATCACTGCGCAATCGCTCGCCGGCGAGTGGACGGGCGAAGTGACGCAGGAGGGCAAGGCCGACAAGTTCCGCTACAGCATCACGCTGGAGCAGACGGGCGACAAGGTTTACGGCACCTCCACCTCCAGTAATGCCGATGGCAGCGGGGCCGCCAAGTTTGAGGTGGGTGGCCGGTTGGAAGGCAAGTTGCTCGTATTGCAGGAAGTCCTGCAACTCGAACCAAAAAATGCCCGCTGGTGCCTCAAGCACATCCGCCTCCAGCTCGATGAAAGCCAGGCCTCCCCCACCCTCTCCGGCACCTGGGAAGCACAGGGCTGCAAGCCGGGGACGATGAGGCTAGTCCGGCAGTCTTCAGTCCGCAGTCCACAGGCTGGCCCCTCATCCCTCATCCCTCATCCCTCATCCCTAACGGGCCACTACACGGGCAACCTCTCCCAATCCGACCGGGACTACGGTTTTTACTTCGAAATGGAGTTCAATGCCGACGGCACGGGCTTCTCCCACATCACTTCGGACGGCGAGGGTGGCAACGCCACGCACCGCTTCCGCTGGACCTTCGACGAGGCGGCGCAGCGGCTGGATTTTGAGGAAACGGAACTCACAGCCGAGTCGGTGCCAAGCTGGCGCTGGTGCATAAAGTCAGGCAGCCTCTATTTCCAAAAAGACAAAAACCGCCGCTCGCTGGCGGGCGATTGGCACGGCTATATCGAGGGCTTTACGCAGGAAACAGGGCCTTGCGCCGCTGGCAAAATGTACGTGGAGCAGCCCATTTTACACGAGGAAACAGCTTCGGCGAAGCCGAACGAACCTGCCAAGCCCGACCCCGTCGAGATTAAGTCGTACGAGAACAAAACCAAGCGGGATGTGGAGGTTGAGCGGGTGATGGAGGTGAAAAACAAGACCGTCCGCATCCGGGTCTGGGACAATGGTACGGTGGACGGCGACATCCTCTCGCTGTTCCTCAACGGCGAACTCATCATCAAGAATTACCGAGTCACTCGCCAGAAATACGAGGCCATCGTGAAGCTGGACAAGCCCACCAATTTCATCATCCTCCACGCTATCAACGTTGGCAGCATCTCGCCGAACACCGTCGCCGTCTCCGTGGACGATGGGTTCCAGGAGCAGGTCGTCATCATCAGTTCCAACCTAGACAAAAGCGGGGCAATCATGCTGCGGGAGTTCACGGTGAAGTGAATATTGGCGAGGGCTAAATTATGTTGTTCACGCCGTCAAGTTTTACGTAGGCTTCATGAGTTGAAATTAGGTTTGAAAACCCCCGTTTTTTCAGGCAACCAGCAGGGCGATGCGACGCCTGTTCTTTGCAAGCACCAAAACAGAACCGTGAAAAACCGTGACGGCATCCTTGCCGAACACTTAGATTTGTGTCACTAAAATCATCAAAACCGCAAATCCTATTTCATCATGAAAAAACTTTCGCTCTTAGTATTCTTGTTCGTTGGATTGGCCAATTGGGCCGATGCACAGCTTTTCTACCGCATCAATGCGCCTGTCACTGAAAACGGCAAGCAGTTGGCCAATCCATGGGCGGGTGGCATGAACGCTCCGCAGTGGTCGGCGGTGGACCTCAACAACGATGGCAAACAAGACCTCTATGCCTTCGACCGCAACGGCGACAAGCACCTCTGCTTCCTAAACGTGGGCGGCCCCGGCGAGATAAATTACCAGTTTGCCCCCCAGTACGCTGCCAACTTCCCACCTGCCCGCTTCTACACCCTTTTGCGGGACTACGACCACGACGGTGCGATGGATCTCTTCGCCTGTTCCCTCGACTTGGGGCTGGCGGGACTTAAGGTCTTCAAGGGCAAATATGTGAACGACTACCTGACTTTTGACCAAGTTTCTTTTCCCTGGATATTCGACGTGCTGCTGCTCGAAGTGGCTGGCGCCCCCACCCAACTCCCGGTGAACTCCACTGACTACCCTGCCATTGACGATATAGACAACGACGGCGACCTTGACATCCTAGCTGCCAATATCAACGGTTCGACGATGGTTCTTTATAAGAATACGGCCCTGGAACAGGGTTTTTCGGATGATGAATTGCTGTTTCAAATAGAGGAGAGCTGCTGGGGTCATTTTGTCGTCACGGCTTTTGCACAGTCCCTCACGCTCAGCGCTGATTCCACCTGCTGTTTTTATAATCCGCCTTGCTTCGCTCCCAGCCCCGGCGATATTCCAGTGGACGACAGGGATGGCGGCATACATGGCGGCTCCACGCTTTGCACCATTGATATGGACAATGACGGCGACAAGGAACTGCTATATGGCGACTTGCTCTATCCACATTTGATTTATGGCAAAAACTGCGGTTGGACTGGCAATGCCTGGATATGCGAACAGGACACGACTTTCCCCAGCTATAATGTGCCTGCCGTGCTGCCCGACTTTCCTGCCAGTTATTACCTCGACGTTGACAACGACGGCATCAAGGATTTGGTGGCTTCGCCCAATATCGCACAGGGCCTTGACATCAATACCGCTTGGTTTTATAAGAATGTACAGAGCAACGAGTTCCCCATATTCGAACTTAAAAACGATTCGCTCCTCAGCGACGGCATGATTGAGCACGGTACTGGTGCACAGCCTGCTTTTGTGGACTATAACGCCGACGGACTTATGGACTTCGTCATGGGCAATGAATCCTGGTACACCAACGGGTTTTCCAAAAGGTCGAGGTTGTTTTTGTATGAAAATGTGGGCACACCTACAGAGCCAGTTTTTAAACTGGTGGATGATGATTACCTGACTTTCTCGCAATATGTGGACAGCCAAACGCAGCCGTATGCCTTCGCTCCCACTTTCGGCGATTTGGACGGCGATGGCGATATGGATTTAATGGTTGGCGAGCGCTATGGCCGTTTGTTTTATGGTGAAAACGTGGCTGGCCCCGGCAACCCCCTGAATATACCCAATGTGATACCTTATTGGCTGAACAGTTTTTCCGTTGGGCAATATTCCACGCCATGCATCCATGATATAAACCATGATGGACTGGGCGACCTCATCATCGGCGAGCGGCAGGGCAATCTCAATTATTTGCCGAATATCGGTAGTATTGGCGACCCCAATTTCAGCACCGACTTAGCCAATGCCCCCAACAACCAATATTTTGGTCAAATCAGCACCTTGCAGCCGGGCTACACCACGGGCTATAGTGCGCCATTTGTGATTGAAGCTGCCGATAGCACGCAGTTCATCGTAACGGGTTCTGAGCAAGGTTTTTTGAAATATTACAAGGTAATTCCAGACAGCGTGGACGTATATTCCGGAGATTTTGAGTTGATAGATGCGCAACTTGGCGCTGGATTGCGGGAAGGGAATATCACCCGCCCTACCTTTGCCGACCTAAATGGCGACGAGTTTTTGGATTGTATCGTCGGCAATAACCGTGGCGGCCTTGGCCTCTTCAGTTCGCCCATCGTCAAGGATGGCTCCGTGGATGCCCACGAGAATAAACTGGAAACAAAGGTCGAGCTATATCCGAACCCCACTGGCAATATGCTATATGTGAACCTAAAAGTGGAGGGAAATCCTGTATGCAATTACCGCATATTCAATTCATTGGGCCAATTCGCCGCCAGCGGCAATTTCGATGTACTGGAAAACCAGATTGACGTTTCCCAGTTCTCGCAGGGCCTCTATTTCCTCGAAATCAATGTCGGCGGTGCAAGCGTGACGAAGCGGTTTGTGAAGAAGTAGGATTTGATTTGCTTGCCCCTGTGGGGTTTGAATTGTTTGAGGGGTTTGATTTGTTGCTTCGAGACAATTCAAACCCCTCAAACCCATCAAACCAAAAACCCCATCACATCCACCCCATCGGGATAGTCAAAAAGACCCGGCTCCTGTGATTTTCCGAAGGGGATAGTGGGGAGGCTGAGCAGCCCCGGCTTGGCGACGATACACTGGATTTCCTCGCTGCGGCTGGTCAATTCCGATTCCAAGGCTGGTATGGTTTCATAAAATTCGTAGTGCAAAGTGGCGATACGGCTGGCAATGTCCCGGTTTTCAGCCACAATGATGCAGCCATTGTTGAAGTATGGCACTTGGTTCAGCATCAACAGGGCGAGGTTATAATCGAAATTGTTGCGATACTTTGAGTGGTTGGCGATTTCCCGAAAATCGTGCAAAGCCTCCATCAGTTTTGCAAAATGGTAGCCTTTCGGCAAATAAAGCTTCGACACATTGCGACAGCCAAGGCCAAAAAAGCGGAATACATCCTTGCCCAATAAATGCAAATCATCGTCGGTTTCCGTGCCGTCCAGCACAGCCACGGCGTTGCGGTTCTTGCGGATGATATGCGGGTATTTCCCAAAATAAGCTTCAAAATAACGGGCGGAATTATTGCTACCAGTGGCAATCACCTTATCAAAACCCGTCAACTGCTCCACGATTTCAAAATAATCGGCAGCGCCGGGCGCATATTTTTCCAATAATTGCAAAAGATATGGCAAGAGGAACCTGTCCTTATCAGATAGTTTGATTTTCGACTTATATCCCGCCACGAATGCGCAGACCAAATCGTGAAAGCCCACCAACGGAAGGTTGCCTGCCATCACCATGCCCACGGTCTTGAGTTGCGGTTCATCGGCGATAGGGTAATTGGCCGCCCAGCTTTCTAGCTTGTTTTTATCCAAAAACTCCGAGGCAATAGCCTGAATGGCGAGGTGCTGGTTTTCCTTAGTAAACCAAGGGTTGTTGTACTCCGTCCGGTGGATGATCGCTTCGAGGAAGTCATCCTGCCCTTGCAGATGTTCGCCCAATTTGGCCAGCGCCGATATGCGTTCGTTAAGGTTCATATTTCGATAAATTTCCAGTAGAGACGCACGGCCGTGCGTCTCTAAAATGGCCGTGCGTCTCTACTCCTGGTCCAACGTCAATTTCTGCTTCCTGTCCGCCACGTAAGTCCGCCAGCGGTTGAGGCACTCCACCATCGGCATGGGCAATTCGGAGTCGAATTTAAGGAACTCCTTGGTGCGGGGATGCACGAAGCCAAGCTCTTTGGCGTGCAGCGCCTGCCGGGGCAGTATTTCGAAGCAATTCTCCACAAACTGCTTGTATTTGCTGAAAATCGTCCCCTTCACGATGCGGTTGCCGCCGTAGCGCTCATCATTGAAAATCGGATGGCCGAGGCTCGACATGTGAACCCGGATTTGGTGCGTGCGGCCCGTCTCCAACCGCAGTTCCATGTGGCTGATGTAATACAGGCGTTCCAGCACTCTCCAGTGCGTGATGGCGTGTTTGCCTTCATCATCGTCCACCACGGTCATTTTCTTGCGGAAGCGGGTATGCCTGCCGATATTGTTTGCAATAGTACCGGTATCCTCCTCAAACTCGCCCCAAACGATAGCCTGGTAGCGGCGGTGCACGGTGTGGTCGTGGAACTGCTTGGCGAGGTGCATCATGGCGTAATCCGTCTTCGCCACCACCATCAGGCCGGAGGTATCCTTGTCAATGCGGTGGACTAGGCCGGGGCGGTTGCCGGGGTTGCCGTCCATCACGGGCAGGTCCTGAAAGTAGAAGGCGAGGGCGTTCACCAGTGTGCGGCGATAGACGCCGACGCCGGGATGCACCACCATGCCAGCGGGCTTGTTCAGCACCAGCAGGTCTTCGTCCTCGTACACGATGTTGAGCGGGATTTTCTCTGGGATGACCTTGACGGCCTCGTCCATCGGCTTCGGCACGAGCATCTCCACCACGTCGTTCGAGCGAATTTTGTAGTTGGATTTCTCCTCGACGCCGTTCACCTTCACCAGCCCGGCACGGATGGCCGTCTGTACCCGGCTCCTCGAAATGGCAAAAATCCGCTCCGACAAAAACTTGTCGAGCCGCATGGAACCTTGCCCCTTGTCCGCCACGTACTGGCGGTTTTCGTAAAACTCTTCCGTAAAAACCAATCTATCAGGTACTCCTCTCATTTTATCACGGTCTCATGGTTGCCCCTTCGGGGCGATGCTTGATGCTTGATGCTGGATTTTATACGTGCTTCGCAATTGCAAATCCAAAATCGTAAATCCAAACAAAGGGTTTTTCAAAAAGGATTGCAAAATAACGCAAGTTTTGGCCAACTGAGCAGGTAGTTGTTTTTTTATGTATCAAAATTGACCCCACTGCCGCATTTTTGCTGCTTGGAAGTCTTGCACTCGGCAATACAACCATCAAACAATCCAGCAATCCAACAATGAATAAAGATTCCATCTGCGCCAGGGAATGGCACGACCCTCGCACCACGAAGCCTCACATCCTGCCCATCTACTCGACCTCGTCTTTCGCCTTCGAGAGCATCGAAGAGGGCATCGAGATTTTCACCAACAAAAAACCGGGGCACGTCTATGCCCGCTACGGCAACCCCACGGTGGACGCCGTCGGTGAAAAAATCGCAGCGCTGGAAGCAGCGGGCACAGGCGTCGAGGCAGCGGGACTGCTGTTTTCCAGCGGTCAGGCCGCCGTCAGTTCGATGGTGATGGGCCTGCTGAAATCGGGCGATAAAATCCTCACGCAGGGCAACCTCTACGGCGGCACCACGGAGCTTTTCACCAAGGTTTTCGGGCCGCTCGGCATCGAAACCATCCTCACCGACCTGCACGACCTCGACCAAGTAGAGGATTTTCTGAAAAACGACCCCAGCATCAAACTGCTCTACTTCGAAACGCCCGCCAACCCGACCCTCGCCTGTGTGGACATGGCCGCCCTCGCCGCCCTTGCAAAGCAATACGGCAGGCTGAGCGCCGTGGATAACACCTTCGCCACGCCCTACCTCCAGCAGCCGCTGCGCCACGGTGTGGATTTCATCATCCACAGCACCACCAAGTTCCTGAACGGCCACGGCAATTCCATCGCTGGGGCCGTCGTCACCTCGCACACGGCGCAGTTGCGCATGGGAGGCGCCATCTGGCAGGTGATGAAACTCGCTGGCACAAACTGCTCGCCCTGGGAGGCTTGGCTCGTCCACAATGGCATGAAGACCCTCGCCGTGCGCATGGAGCGCCACTGCGCCAACGCCATGCGCATCGCCGAATTCTTGCAAAATGACAAAAATGTGGAGCGGGTTAACTACTGCGGCCTGCTCTCCCACCCCGACCACGCCATTGCGAAGCGGCAAATGAGCGCTTTTGGCGGCATGTTGAGCTTCGAACTGGCGGGCGGCCTGGAAGCTGGCGTCCGTTTCATGAACCGCATTCAGTTCTGCACCCTGGCCCCCACGCTCGGCGACGTGGACACGCTCATCCTACACCCCGCCAGCATGTCGCACCTGAACATCCCGAAGGAAATCCGCCTCGCAAACGGCATCACGGACGGCCTCATCCGCCTCTCCGTCGGCATCGAGCATGTGGACGACATCATCGCCGATTTGGCGCAAGCCATTGGGGAGTGAATAGTGATTGGTGATTAGTGACTCGTGATTGGTTGGGTGTTTTGGTAAATTGGGCGGCATGAATTAGTTTTGGCTTTCCTAATAGGACTTTAGGCTTTTCAATCCAACGGGAAACCAGTCACGAATCACCAATCACGAGTCACTAATCACCAATCACCATTCAATACCATCATGAAAAACTTCTTCGAAGCCATAGCATCCTTTTTTTCCTCGCTTTTTGGTAAAAAAACCACGCCGGCCCCAGCGCCAGCCCCGACACCTAAGCCCACACCCGTCAATGACCGCAAGCCCGATGAGGTGGAGGACAGCTCCGACGTGCCCGTGGACACCGTGCGCACCACGCCAGTCATCGAGGTGATTCCCGATGCGCCCGGCCCTTTTGCCGACGACGACAAGGAAAACGCCGTGGACAGCGAAGAGCCGGAAACGACAACTCCAACAACACCAACGACACCAACTACTGGCGGCGGGACGACCACACCCACCACGCCCACTACTGGCGGCGGAACAACCACACCTACCACGCCAACGACCCCTGCCAACAAGCAGCGCTTCGTCTGGTGCTTGGACAATGGCCACGGGAAATTGCAGCCGGGCAAGCGCTCGCCCATCTTCGACGATGGAAAGACGCAGTTTTTGGAATATGAATTCAACCGGGACGTGGTGGAACGCATCATCAAGGCACTGAAAAAGCACAATGTGCAGTACTTCGACGTGGTGCCTGACTTCAACAGCGTCGGCAGCTTCCTTGAAGAGCGGGTGGACCGTGCCAACAAGCACAAAACCGACCTGCCCAAAATCTACATCTCCGTACACTCCAATGCTGGCCCCGCCGCCTCCGCCGACCAGTGGATTGCGGACAGCATCCACGGCACGGAAACCTGGTACGCCCAGAACAGCTCCAGGGGCAAAAAACTGGCCGCCGTTTTCCAAAAGCACCTGATTCTGAAAACAGGCTTCAAGAACCGCAACCTGAAGTCCACCGCAGAAAAGCCACTCTACGTACTAGAAAAAACGACCATGCCCGCCATCCTGACGGAAAACGGTTTTTACAACAACAAAGCCCAAGTAAAGGAACTGATGAAGGACAGCGTCCGCCAGAAGATTGCCGACGCCCACGTGGATGCGATTTTGGAGATTGAAGAGAAGGGGATTGTGTAGACAGTCTTGCAGTCCAACGGATGCAGCTTATCAATCCAGCAATATAACAATCCAACAATTCATCAATCCATCACTTCATAATCGTCACGCCTCCCTTCCTGAACACCTCCATCTGCCGATTCCCGCAGACTGTCACTTTGGCGATGACGTACCAGACCACCACGGCGGGGTCCATTTGTTGGTCTCGGAAGAGGCCGCCCCAGCCCTGTTCGGGGTCTTGTGTCACGAAGATTTGGTCGCCCCAGCGGTCGAAGACCATCAGCAGGAACTCATCGAAGTGGGCACCCTCGGCCAGATAGACCTTGAACACATCGTTCACCCCGTCGTTGTTGGGCGAGAAGGCGTTTGGCACGTAGAACGGCTCCACAGGGCCGCCATCGCTCCACGCCACCGAAATGGCCCGCTCCTGCGTGCTGCAATCGTCGCTGACACGCACCGTGAAAATGCCCGCCTGACTGGCTAGCAGCGAATCGGCCTGCGAGCCATCCGGCCAAAGCCAGTGCAATGCGCCACTTTGGGAAAGCACCGTCGGTCGGAGGGTGATGTACGGTGCTTCGCAGGGTAGGATGTAATCCTCCGCCACTACTTCCAACGATGGAAGCTCCTGAATTTCAATGCTTTGTGAAACCAGACAGCCGTGTGCGTCCTGCACTTGTACGCTATGTTGGCCTGCGGCCAATCCTTCGAAAAATGGGGCCGAGGCGAAGCTGCCATCGTCCACAGCCACCACCAAAGGCCCATCACCAGCGGCAATGGCCACTTCCAAAAAGCCCTCCGAAGTGCCGGGGCAGATGCTGTCCGCCGTCATGCTGAATTCAATATTTGGAAACGCCGAAACGGTCAAGTTCACCAGCGAGTCGCAGCCGTTTTGGTCTTGGAAAACGAATTGCCGTACCTCACCGGGCCAGAGTGTTTCCCCGTTGTAAACCAGCGAATCACCGGGGCAGACGCCCATCGCCATATCCGTGGGGGTGGGGCTTGCCACCGCCCAAACCGTCACCTGCACCAGCGAATCGCAACCGTTTTGGTTTTGGTAAACAAAGCTGGCGGTGTCGCCCGGCAGCAGGGTTTGCCCATCAAAAACAATGGGTTCATCGGGGCAGGAGGGTATTGTAATTTGCTGAAAATCAGTAGCGTATGCTTGCACGCTCACCGTCACGGTGGAGTCGCAGCCGCCTTGGTTTTGGAGGATAAAATCCTGCGACTGACCCACGGGCACGAATTGCGAAGCGTAAAAAACAGAATCGCCGGGGCAGCCGAACAGGGTCAGGCTGCTTGCCGATGTGGGCAGCGCCGCTACACTCACCATCACGGTGGAGTCACATCCGCCTTGGTTTTGCAAAACGAAGGCCTGCGTTTGCCCCACGGGCACGAATTGCGAAGCGTAAAAAACGGAATCGCCGGGGCAGCCGAACAGGGTCAGGCTGCTGGCCGATGTGGGCATGGCGGCCACATTCACCGTCACGGTGGAGTCGCAGCCGAGGAACGATTGAAGGACAAACTGCTGGCTGCTACCAGCCAGGATATTGGCGCCATTGTACACGATGCTGCTACCCTCGCAGGCGGTCAGTTGAATGGTGCTGCTGAGGCTTTGGGTACATAGGTTTTTTACCAAAAAAGCCACGCCCGTGCTGTCGCCACAGCCCTGCAATTGCGCCGTGGCGCTCCAAATCACAGGCACAAGCAAGCTGGGCAGATTGGCCGTATCGAGCTGCACCTGGTAGTTTTCCGAAGGGATTTCACCGAAAACAAAACCGCCGGATGTGCTGCTTGTGAGCGTGTCCGTTTGAACACCATTTTGCGCCAGCAAAACCCCGATGCCCGGCAGCGGCGTGTCGCCAGCGTCAATGACACCGTTGTCGTTCACGTCCAGCCAGACCGTGCCTCCGAGGTCGCCCGTGGGCGGTTCCAAGGTCAGCGAAAGTGGGTCGGATAGGCCCACGCAGCCGTGGATGCTGGTCATCTGCACGGTGTAGTCGCCACTCTCGTTGGGGACGAAATTGGCCACCGTGCCAGCAGGTGCAGGGATGGCCGTGCCGTTCAAAAACCATTGGTATGCAGCGATTTGCGGCATTTGCGGCAAGCAAATATCGGTCGGGATGCAGCGGGTGTAGCAGCCTGCTGGGGCGTTCCCGACGGGAGCGGCGTTGTGGATTTCGATGCTGTTGCTGTTGGCAGTGCAACCGTACTGGTTGGTGGCCTGCACGAGGTAAGTCCCAGCAGCGGCGGCAGCCATGCTCGTGCCGTTGTCGCCGGAGTTCCAAATATAAGTCAGGCCAGACTGCGGGTTCACCACGCTGAAAATGGCCTCCGTGCCATCGCAGAGCGGGCCGGGCGGGTTGCTGGTGATGGCGACCGAGGCTGGTGCGCCGTTGATGGTGACGGGGAACGGCCCTACGACCGCCGTGCAGCCCGTTTCCGTGTCGGTCACGGTGACGGTGTAGGCATATTGCCCGACGGGCAGCAAATTGCCGCCTGATTCCGTGAAATTAGCGGTTTCCCCTGTGCTGCCGTCGCTCCATTCGTAAACATATTTGGCTTCGCCAAGCATTTCCAAGTAAACATCTTCTCCCTCACAGGCCGTGTAGCTGTTCGGATGGTACGCCACTGGCTGCCCGAAATCGTTCAGTTCCACGGCCCGGATGGTGGCAATCGGCGCTGGAATTACTTCCAAAATCACGGGTTCGGGTTTGTAAACACAGCCTTCCGCATCTGTGATGGTGACTGCATAAACGCCTGCTGTTGAAGTGGTTATACTGGAACTGGATGCACCATTTGACCACGACCAAGCCGAGCCGCCGCTGGGCGCTGTGAAGCTGGCCGACAAACCCTCGCAGATGGGGGCTGGGTCTTGCGGGATGATTTCCCCAGAAAGGTCGTTTGCCTCGATGGAAACGGTGGCCGTGTGGCTGGCCGTGCAGCCGTAAATATTGGCGGTGGTGGCGGTCACAGTGTAGTTGCCTGCTTCGGGGTAGGCGTGCCAGGTGCTTTTGTTTTGGGAAAAATTGCCCTCGCCGCTGGCCGGGTCGCCGAAGTCCCATGTGTAGGAAATCGCCCCGTTGCCGCCCGTGGCCGTGAAGTTCAAAGCGGAGGCAGCGCAGATGGCCGCTGGTGGGTCGAAGCTCACGGTTGGGAAGCCATGTACCGTCACGTCCATTGCGAAGCTGACCTCGCATCCTGTTGAAGAGGTGGCGGTCAGCGTGACGGTGTAGATGCCTGTTTGTGCAAAAACATGCGATGGGTGCTGGGCGGTGGAGCTGTTTTCAGTGCCGGAATTTGGGTCGCCAAAATCCCAGGACCAAGCGGTGATGCTGGTTTCCGGCAGGAAGGTGCTCAGGTCGGTGAAAAGGGTGGGCAGCCCGGCGCAGGGCTCGATGGCGCTGAACTTGGCCACGAGCGGGATGCGGGCGTACTCATCGTGATAGGTCAGACAGCCTGGCCCGTTTGGGTTGTTCTGGTTCGGGACGAGGCCCCAAAGTCGGATAAGGTAATAGCCCACTTCGTCGAAGGTGAAGGCTGGCTCGTAGGCCGTGTTTTGGTAATAAGCCTGTGTGAGCGGGTCGTAAACTTGCCAAATCTGGGAATTGGGCAGCATGTTTTGCGAATAGTTGTAAACTTGAACCGAGTCGCAAGTGCTGAGGGGAAAGGCAACAAAAAGCAGGTCGTCGGCAGGCAAACAGGTTTGGGTTGGGCCAGGATTCGGAGGGCCATCGCCACCGCCTCCCCCGTTGGTGCAGTCAATCAAAACGAGGGGGGCGGACAGCGCCGTACACCCATTTTGCGAAGCAACCAGCACCTGATAGCTGCCGGACAGTGTGGCGTCGAAAGTAGCTTCGTCCGTGCCAATAGGCTGGCCATTGCGCAGCCACTGGAAACTGTAGCCATCCTGCGATTCGAGGGCGTTGAGCGTGATGGGGCTGATGTAACAGAGGTTGAGGCTTTGCGCCTTGATTTTTGCCTCCGGCAACGGCAGCGGGGCAATGCAAAACGTGCTGGATGAAGCACAGCCCGCCGCATCGTTGGCCTCCAAAACATAGTGGCCGGGGCCGAGGCTGGGCGCCGTGGTAGTGCTGAGGCTGTTGCCGTTTTCGTCCTTCCAAATGAAGCTGGTGTAGCTGCCGAGAACGGAAACCGTGGCCATTGCCCCAGGGCAGAGCGAATCAGGGTGCATGATTTGCGGTGCAATGGGGGCCGTGATTTCCACGGGGAAACTGCTTTCCGAGCCGCAGGCGGACAGTTTCAGGCTGTGCAGTCCCGGCGTTTGCCAGAAGACCTCGACGGTCGGTGTGCCTTGCCCGCTGAGGATGCCGCCTGCGCTGGCTGGCTCCACTGACCATTGATAATCAATGTCTTGGAACTGCTGTGTGGTGTAGCTGGCGCTGGTTTCCTTGCAGAGCAGGGCTGGCCCGCTGATGGTCAGGGCGGGCAGTGGATGTACTTCGAGGGTGACGGGCGCAGAACCACAGCCGGGGCCGTTTTTGTCGGTCTGGGTGAGGGTGAGGGCGTAGGGCGGGGCGGTGCCCCATTTCACGGTGACGCTGCTGCCGATTTTGGTGGTGACGGTGCTGCCGTTCTTGATGGTCCAAGTGAGTTCGGCATTCGCCAGACTGGTCTGGGCGGTGTAGGTGTAAACGAGTGTAGGGCAAACCTCCGTGATGCCGCTGATGCTGGGCGCTGGCGGCGGGCCGAAAACCGTGACGGGCAAGCCCGCCTCCGCACTGCACGAGCCGCCGCTGTTGCTGGTCGGCACGGCACGGATGGTGTACTGGCCGGGCGGGAAGATCCAGGTGGGGTTGATCTGCCCCGGCGTGGTGTTGGGCGACCAAACGACTAAGCCGCTGGCGTTCACGATTTGCCAGTTGGAGGAAACCAAGCCACTGGAATTCAGGGGTTTATGGCGATAATACTGATTGTCGCCCACGCAGACCTCAATCGGCCCTTCGATGAAGCTGGGCGGCTTCACCTGCACCTGTTTTTGGCCGCTGCCGCCACATTCCAGGAAGCAGTTGTTGTAAACGAGGCTGACCGTGCCGCCGACATCGCCCCATTGCACCGTGATTTTATTCGTGTTTTGGCCTTCGGCAATGAGCGCCCCGAAGCCCGTGACCGACCAAGTGAGGTCGGAGCCTTGGAAGCTCGGCACGCTGTACTCCGCCGAGGTGTTTGGGCAGACGACGCTGGGGCCTTCGATGGTGACTGGCCCGCCGAGGATGCTCACCACTTCCCGCACGGGTTTGTCGCAGACGCTGCCTGTGCAGGCCGTGGCCGTGAGTTGGATGCTGCCCGTGGAGCCGCTGTTCCACTGCACCGTCACGAAGTCGTCCGACGTTCCGCCACCGCCGATGATGCTGCCGTTGGGGCTGATGGCCCATTGGTAATTGCCGCAGGTGACATTGGTGCGGTAGGTGGCCGTGTCGCCCGTGCAGATGGGGCCAACGCATTGAATCTTAGGGATTTCGGCATCACTGACGACGACGGTCAGCTTGCTGGTATCGGCACAGACGCAACCGTTTCCGGCAATGAGTTTTACTTCGTAACTGCCGGGGGTGCTGAATTTGTGCAGTGGCCCGTCCAAAACCGAAGTGGTTCCGTCACCAAAATCCCATTCGGTCTGCGGGGCATCCTCGCTGGCGTTAGTGAACTGCACGGTCTCGCCCTTGCAGAGGTTCAGGACGCCGTTGGTGGCGGCGGGTTCGGTGGTGAATAGGGCTTTGGGGCGGGGGAGGATGGTGACACAGGTGGAGCCGGATTTGGGACAAGACTGGTTATCACAAAAAATTTCAAAAGTTCTCTCCTCCGAGTAACCCGTAAAATCAGAGGCAGTGATAGTATAAATACCTGGACATAAGTTATTCCATGAGAAGATAGAGGGGCTGTCAATATAATTGATTATTGATGGAATAAAAGTCTCGCCTGTTGCTACTTTTGTCAATACGACAGAATTGTTAGAAATGTTTATATGCGAATACATGAATGCTTTTATTTTTCCATCACAGCTATTGCAATCAGAGGCATTCACCAAACTTGTAAGGTTAATAAAAATATCAGACTCACTTAACGGAACACTATTTACTTCACAGCTTCCAACTAGAAAACCGTTGTAATAAAAAGAGAAACTACCTTCATAATTAAATGGTATATAGCTGGTTGGGAATTGATATATAGTGCCAGAAACACCAGTTTGGTCATTAACGACAATTATATTTGCATAAGGTGGGACACAATTAAATTCTAGAAAAGAATTCCCTGGAGGCGGTTGAATAAATCCATTGTAGGTAGTACCACATTCAATATTAAATACTTCATTTGAAGTTGGGAATAACGCCTCAACATTTCCGCTTCCGCTTCCTCCCCAGTCAACCTCAACTTGGCTCTCATTAATATTGAAATTTTCTGCACCCTCAACAGACCAATAAACTGGCCTATCTTCCGGATTCTCCACCGAATACGTCACCGTACTATGCTCGCATACCTGCTCGCAAGCGCCCGGCTCGGTGGGGCAGAGGGAGCTGGAGTGGATGGTGAGGACTTGGTCAGTGGGGTCACAATCATTAGCGTCGGAATCGTCGGGGCAGCCGTCGTTGTCGTCGTCGGGGTCGTCCATGTTGACGATTCCATCTTGGTCAAAATCGAAGTAGGGACCGCAAGGGTCTGGGTCGCATTGGTCAGGGTCGTCTGCATCGAGGATGCCGTCGCTGTCGTCGTCAGGGTCATTCTGATTGGGGAGACCATCGGCGTCGAAATCGCAGGTGGGGCTGCAAGCATCGGGCACACAGGCGTTGTTGTCATCAGGGTCATAGTATGGGCTGTTTGGGCCTGCATTGGCAAAATAGCCATCCCCATCCAAATCCCCGCATGACATTGGGCTAGGGATTTGGGTTGCATTGCTATAAAAAATACAGTCAGGAGTTGTTATTTTAAGCCTAAAATAACTGTATAAATAGTTTGTGCAATAAAGAATGGCAAAAGTGTCTGTCTGTACTCCCACGAATAGTGTATCACCTACAACGTCCGTATAAGTTAACCCATCATTAGAGATTTCCCATTGAAGATTTAATTGATATAATGGATAACTACTCAAAACATCAGCACCTACTATTGCACCATCTGCGAAGCAACAACTAGCAGTCGCAGTCGCCGAATTCAAACTCGGGTCGCAATCCTGCCCCCAAACCCTCCCCAACCCAAAAAAAAGCAAGCCCAGAACCAATAAAATCCTCCCCATGACATCGTGTTTTCAACGACCCACCGCCCCTCGAAAACAGCGGCAAATCGCATTGTTTTAGAAAAAGTAAAAACCGCCAGTGGCAGTCATGAAAGGGCAAGCGTTGAACCTGAAAGGAAGTTTTTGCAATGGCAGGTGGAAGGCAAAAACTGAGCCACGGTGTGGGTTTTCGGTGTTAACTCTGATGGGTGAAATAGTTTTTCTTCCCCATGCAGTCAAACCGTGCGACATTTGCGGCCTCACCCCTGCCCCCCTGAAGGGGAACCCACGGACGCACATGACAAGGAACCTCGAATTTTGAATTTCCTAGTCAAGGAATTCCGTGGGTTCCCCTTCAGGGGGCAGGGGCAAAACGCACCACGTGAACCGTGAATTCCTCCTCAATGCTGCCTTCCTCGTGCTCGTGAACGGGCTGATAAAGCCGTTCTACGTCTTCGGCATCGAGCGGACGATACAGGAGCGGGTAGCGCCGGGGGAGTACGGGCTGTACGCCACGCTGTTCAGTTTCAGCTTCCTGCTGTTCATGGTGAACGATTTCGGCATCCATTATTTCAACAACCGGATGGTGGCGAGGCACCCGCAGCTCATCGGCAAGCTGTTCTACAACACGCTGATGCTCAAGGGCTTGCTCACGTTGGCATTCTATGGGCTGGTGTTCTTGGCGGCACTGGTGCGGGGCTACGAGCCGGAGGTTTACCACCTGATTTTCTTCATCGCCCTGAACCACGTCTTCATCTCGCTGGTGGCCTTCCTGCGCTCCAATATCAGCGGCTTGGGCATGTACCGGACGGACAGCTTCATCTCCACCCTCGACAAACTGCTGCTGATTGGTGCCTGCTCGGTGCTGCTGTGGTCACCCATCTTCAGTTCCACTGCCGGGGGCGGCAAGTTCAAGATTGAGTGGTTCATCCATGCCCAAAACCTGACTTGGCTCATCACGGCGTCGGTGGCTTTTTGGGTGGTGAAAAAGCAGGTAAAAAAGCCCCTGCATTTCCGCCCGAACTGGCCACTGCTGGTTTTAATACTAAAAAAATCTGCCCCGTATGCCCTCGCCGTCTTCCTCATGACGGCCTATACCCGCTTCGACATCGTGATACTCGAATGGCTGCTGCCCGATGGCCGCCACGAGGCCGATGTCTATGCCGCCGCCTACCGCATCATGGATGCCCTGAACATGGTCAGCTACCTGCTTGCTGGGCTGCTGCTGCCGATGTTCACGGTGCTTTTGAAAAATCCGGGCGCTACCCGTGGCGTGGACAGCTCCCTACGGGATGACAAAGCGCCCCCTCAAACCCCACAGGGGCAAGCAACTCAAACCCCTCAAACCCATCAAACCCTCAACCTCCTCCGCCTCTCCCTCCAGCTTATCTGGGCGGGCATGGTGACGGTTTCCTTTGCCTGCTTCACCTACCGCACCGAGCTGATGCACTGGATTTACCCCGAAAAAGGCACGGACTACTATGGCGAGGTGCTCGGCCCCATCATCCTGACCTTGGTTCCGTTCAGCGGCATTTTCATCTATTCCACCCTGCTCACGGCGAACAACAGCCTGCGCAAGATGAACTGGCTCTTCGTGTCGGGCATCGTGGTGAACCTAGCGCTAAACTTCCTGCTCATTCCACCGATGAAAGCTGTGGGGGCAGGGTTTTCGGCGTTTTTCACACAGGCATTCGTGCTGGTAGGCATGATGTTTTTGGCAAAAAAAGAGATGCAACTGCCCTTTGCCCCAAGGCAGTTTTTCAAAATATTGGGCTTCTTGGTGCTGGTCGGCTGCGCCAATTGGGCATTGTATCAATGGCAGGGGCCGGACTGGTTGCTAAAATTTGGCGCAGCCATAGCAACGGGCCTGCTATTGGCGTTCCTGCTCCGCATGATTCACCTGAAATCCATTTTTGTCACCATGAAAAAATGAGGGGGCGTAGGAGGCTAGGGGTTTCGTGCTACTTTTGCGGCACCCCTGACCCCTAAAGGGGAACCCATGTTGCAAAAAACCTAGGAACCTCAGCAGTTTGGGATTATACAATCAAGAAATTCAGTGGGTCCCCCTTTAGGGGTCAGGGGTGCTCGAACACAACACATGGAATCCAAGGACAACCTACTCGGCGTCGTTTCGACGGTATTTAAGTGGAAAAAAATCATCCTGCTCATCTGCGGCGTGACGGCAGTGGGGGCGGCCATCATCTCGCTGGTGCTGCCCGTTTACTACAAGTCCACCACGATCTTCTACGCTGCCAGCCCTGACCTCGCCGTACCGGAGGCCATCTTCGGCACCAGCGGCGAAAAGCCAGACTACTACGGCACGGAGAACGATATTGACCGCATCTTGAGCATCGCCAATTCCGGGGAGTTGGTGGGCTTCATGGTGGACAGCTTCGACCTCTACGAGCGCTACGACATTGACCCGAAGAGCCTGCGGGGCAGCCATTACGTGGGCTTGGAGTTTGCCAGCCATTTCGATGTGGTGAAGACGAAATACGACGCCCTCGAACTGAGCATCGAGGACCGTGACCCCAAAGTGGCCGCAGACATGACCAACGCCGCCCGCAATTACATCAACATGCTGGCGCAACGCCTCATCAAGGAAAGCCAAGCGAAGACGGTGCGCACTTTCGAGGAAAACATTGCGCAGAAAGAAGCCGACATGAAGATGATGAACGACTCCATGCAGCACATCCGGGTGCGGTACGGGGTTTACAACACCAAGGCGCAGTCGGAGAACCTATCGGAACTCATTGCCACCGGCGAGGCAAAAGTCAACCTCTCCCGTGCCAAGCTTTCCTCGCTGCTGAATGCTGGCTACAACAAAAAAGACTCGCTCACCCTGCTCCAGGCCAATATCACGGGCTACGAGGCACAGTTGCAGCAGCTCTATATCCGCCTCGACACTTTCAACAAAGGCATGGCCGTAATGGATTACCTCGTGGAATCGCAACTGCAAGCGAGCGAGCAGATTGCCGAGGACAAGGAGCATTACAAAATGTCGAAAGCAGCCTATAATTCGGAGTTTCCGGCTATTTTCCTTTTGGAATCAGCTGAGGTGCCCGTCATCAAGGAACGGCCAAAACGGGCGATGATGGTCGTGATTTCCACCATGATTGCCTTCGTTTTCAGCGTGCTCGGCGTCCTGATTTTCGATACCTACCGGGACATCAACTGGCGGGAAATCATGCACATCCAACCAAAATGACCCTCGCCGACCAGCAGACACGGAACTTGCTCATCGGCTTCGGTGCCATCACAGTGCTGAGCCTGCTGGTGGGGGCCGCTGGCAATTGGTATTGGCTGGCGGGCGTGCCAGCCGTGGTGCTATTCGGCTACCTGACGCTCGTTGATTTCCGCAAGATATTCTACCTGCTTTTCTTTTTCATCCCGCTCACGGTGGAGGTCTGGCTGCCCAACGGCACGGTCACGGACATGCCCACCGAGTTCATGACGGTGCTGTTGATGGGCATTTATTTCCTGTTTGTGCTGCGCAATGGCAGTGTGCTCAGCGCCGATTTCATCAAGCACCCCATCACACTGGCGCTGCTGGCGCACCTGGGCTGGTTTTTCATCACGTCCATCACCTCGCAGGATTTGATGATTTCCGTCAAATATTCTTTGGCAAAAATCTGGTACGTCACCACGTTTTTCTTCTTGGCGGGCTATATCCTGAAGGAAGAAAAAGACTTGAAACGGCTGACTTGGGTGGTGCTTTTTCCGTTGGTTTTCACGATTTTTTACGTGCTGCGCAAACATGCCGCCATCGGTTTCAGCTTCGAGGGCATCCACACGGTGGTGCAGCCGTTTTACCGGAACAAGGTGGCCTACGCCTGCATGTTGACGATTTTCCTGCCCTTCGTTTGGTTCACCCGCCAGATGTACCCCAAATGGAGCTGGCCGTGGATGACGCTGGCTGCGGTTGCGGTGCTGCTGCTCATCGGCATCCAATACTCCTACACCCGTGCGGCCTACGGCATGTTGGCGGCTGCGGTGGCCGCTTATTTTGGGATAAAATGGCGGCTGATGAAATACGGACTGGCCGTGGCGGCCCTGCTGGGACTGCTTTACGTCCTGAGCATGGTGAAACACAATAACTACCTTGACCACAAGCCGAACTACGAAAAAACCATCACCCACGACGACTTCGCCGACCTGCTCAGCGCCACTACCAAGGGCCAGGACGTGAGCACGATGGAGCGGGTCTATCGTTGGGTGGCGGGCGGCCACATGATCGCCGAGCGGCCCGTGCTGGGCTTTGGGCCGGGCACTTTCACGAATTTTTACAAAACCTACACCCTGCACGGCTTCCGAACCTACGTCAGCGACAACCCCGAAGGCTCCGGCATGCACTGCTACTACCTGATGACGACGGTGGAACAGGGCTACTTTGGTGGCCTGTTGTTCATCGTGTTGGTTTTCACCGTACTTTTGACCGGCGAACGCATTTACCACCAAACCACCGACCCCAACCGCCAACGGCTGGTGATGATGGTGATGATGACGACCGTGGTCATTGACGGCCTGCTGCTGATGAACGACCTCGTGGAAACGGATAAAATCGGCTCGTTTTTCTTTATTTGCATGGCAGTTTTAGTGAATGTGGATATTAAAAACAAGTCCACAGTCGCCAGTCCACAGTCTTCAGTCGAGAACTGCTAACTCGGCACTGACTGCGGACTGAAAGACTGAAGACTGCTGACTTACAACATGGATATCTATCAAAGAAAATCACGTTGGAAATGGTACCTGGCTGCTGCCGGGGCGGTCATCGTGTTGATATCCATGATGTACACGAAGTACTTGGCGGACAAGCTGTCGGTGGAGGAGGTGAAGAAGGTGCAGCAATTGAAAATGGCGCTGGAAACACTAAGCCAAGGCGCTGGTTCCGAGGACACTTTCCAGTGCGATGTTAGTTTCCAGACGAAATTTTTGGAAGAAAACACCACCGTGCCCATTTTGCTGACAGACGACAAGGGCAGCCCGCAGTATGGGGCCAATTATGGCGCAAAAGAAGACAACGACACCACTTTTTTGAAGCAAAAACTGGCGAAGTTTCATGCTGAAAAAATTGAACCAATCATCGTTTCGACGCCTTACGGCAGTCAGCATCTGTACTTTGAGCATTCTTTCATCCTGCAATTGTTGAAGTTTTACCCCATCCTGCAATTTATCCTCATCGCTGCTTTTATCGGGTTCGGCTACCTCGGCTTCAGCACCAGCCGACGGGCGGAGCAGAACCGGGTTTGGGCGGGCATGGCCAAGGAAACAGCCCACCAGCTCGGCACGCCCATCAGCGGCATCGTGGCGTGGATTGAGCATTTGCGGGCATTGCGGGAGGACGACGAGGAGGTCAACGAAATCCTCGACGAACTCGGCAACGACGTGGTTCGCCTCGAACTCATCGCCGACCGCTTCTCCAAAATCGGCTCAGCGCCGGAACTTTCCCCCATCAATATCTTCGATGAACTGGAAAAATGCCGGGCCTACATGCAGCGCCGGGCCAGCCGCAAGGTTGAATTCCTCTTTCCAGACCCTTCGCTGTACGAAGCCATCACCGTCCAGATAAATTCTCACCTCTTCGAGTGGGTCATCGAGAACCTGCTCCGCAATGCCCTCGATTCGATGGAGGGCACGGGCCGCATCAGCGCCAGCGTTTACCAAGACCCAAACTTTGTTTTCATTGACATCTCCGACACGGGCAAGGGCATTCCCGCCAACAAGTTCAAAACCGTCTTCCAACCCGGCTACACCACCAAGAAAAGGGGCTGGGGGCTTGGCCTTTCGTTAACAAAACGAATTATTGAAGATTACCATTCCGGCAAGATTTTTGTCAAAAAATCGGTGGTGAACGAAGGCACTACATTCACTATCCAATTGCCCAAATAGCCTCGAATTCGCTGCTAATGAATTTCTAAGGAATTAGAATTATTTGACAAATAATATTTGCCCCCGGCTTGTTTTGCCTTCATATTTCCAATATTCCCGTTAATCCAAAGTATCAACGTCATTACTCATTCATTTATGAAATTTAATCGAAACCCATTCTGGCTGTCCTGCCTGTTTTTCCTTTTGATTTTTGCGGTAAAAACTCAAGCTCATACGCCCAATGTGCCTTACGATTACACCATCACGGTGCTCGACGAGCGGGGCCAGCCTTTGGTCGGTGTCAATGTTTTCACCAACGACCAGCAAAAAGTAGCCACCACCACCGACGAGAACGGCAAGGCCGTGCTCAAGGACTTGGAAAACCGGGAAGAGGTGAACTTTACCTACATCGGTTACACGCCACTGCGATTGCCATTTTACGAAATCAGGCGATTGAACGGCATCATCCGCATGACAAGGCAGGTGAACGAACTGAACGAGGTAGTGGTCATCGGACGGCGGGACGACCTGCCCTCGCAGGTGCCCTACACCTTCACCAAGGTCACTAAGCAGGACATCGCCTTCTTCGAGCCGCAGACCACTGCCGATGCGCTTTGGAACACTGCGGGCGTCTTCGTCCAGAAGACCCAGATGGGCGGCGGTAGCCCCGTGCTGCGTGGCTTCGAGGCCAACCGGGTACTGCTAGTGGTGGATGGCGTTCGCATGAACAGCGGCATCTACCGCAGCGGCCACTTGCAGAATTCCATCACCGTGGACAATGCCATGCTGGAGCGCACGGAGGTCATCTTCGGTCCCGGCTCGCTGCTCTACGGTAGCGATGCACTTGGCGGCGTCATCCACTTCCGCTCGAAGGAACCGGCATTGGCCTTGGGCGATGGGCCTTCGGTCGTTGAATCGAGCCTGTACACCCGTTACGCAACGGCGAACCAAGAGAAATCCGTCCACGCTGACGTGAATTTTGGCAAACCCAAATGGGCCTCTCTCACCAGCCTCACCTACACGGACTACAACGATCTGCGGGCTGGCGGCAACCGTCCTGACGGTTACGAGAACTTCGGCAAGCGGCTCTACTACGTGAAGCGGGTGGACGACCACGACGAAGTCGTGCAGAACGTGAAGCAGGACGGCAGCAGTTTCAAGGAAAACTACGATGTGCAGGTGGGTACGGCCTACGGCCAAATTGATTTCCTGCAAAAAATCAAATACCAGCCGAACCGTCATTTTTTCGCCATCCTCAATTTCCAGCAGTCCACCAGCACCGACGTGCCCCGCTACGACTACCTGAACGAGCTGACCAAGGCATCCGACCCGACCAGTCTGCGCTACGCCGAATGGTTTTACGGCCCACAGCGCCGCTTGATGTCATCGTTGAAACTGCGTTTTTCGAAACCAAATGCGCTGTACGACAAGGCGACGGTCATCGGTGCTTTCCAGCAATTGCACGAAAACCGCCTGTATCGCTTCCTGAACAAAAGCCAGCGGATTTACCAGTTGGAAGATGTGAATATCTACTCGCTGACTGCCGATTTTGATAAAAACCTCAACGACAGCGGCAACCAAGTGCTGATGTACGGCGTGGATTTCAACTACAACGACATCAATTCCGAAGGCGGTCGGGTGAAAATCACGGACGAGTCCATCACCCGCAATGCCCTGTCACGTTACCCCGCCGAGAACTCGGTGAAGACGGTGGGCGCATACACTAACTACCATGTAGCCAATGCCGACACCACCTTGGCTTTCGATGCTGGTCTGCGCTTCACGGCCACGAAGCTCCTGTCCATTTATTCCGCCACGGACAGCAATACGGTGTGGCCAACGGACTACTACGAACCGGGCATCGGTGCCACGAACAGCGACTTGACTTGGTCCATCGGCGGCACTTGGAGGTCGCTGACGGGCACGAAGGTTCGCCTCCTAGGCTCCAAGGCGTTCCGCTCCCCGAATATTGACGACTACTCGCAGTACCGCCCCCGCAATGGTTATATCAATATCCCGAACCCCGACCTCGGCCCAGAGCGCTCCTACAACCTGGAACTGCATTTGAGCCAAAGCATCGGCACCACGACCGACCAGTTCCGCATGGTGTTGGGTGTGACGGGTTTTTACACTTACGTGCAGGACATCATGACCCGTCGGGCATCCACATTGCCGGACAGCACCAATATCGTCACGGTGGACGGCATCAACTTTGAAACCCGTGCGAACGTGAACGCCAACAAGGGCGTCATCAAGGGTTTGAGCGGTGAATTCCAAGCTAAAATCGGGGAAAAATGGTCGTTTGAATCCGTCATGACGCTGACCCGTGGCGATGTGTCCTTTACCTTGAAAGATGCGCAGGGCAATGTCGTTTTTGATGGCTTGCAGCCGATTGACCACATCCCGCCAGCCAATGGTTTCACCAATTTGACCTTCCAATCGGGCAGGTTCAAGGTGTCGGGTGTGGTGCGGTACAACATGGCCAAGAAAATCAGCCGCTACGGTGTTTCCGACCTCTCACTGGGGCCTAATGGCGAACTGGTCATTGGTCGCAGCGGCACGGAGGACAACCTGGAATACGCCTACACACATGTTGACCCACAGACGGGAAAAACCGTTCAGGACGGCACTTTGGCCTGGACAACCTACAACCTCTACACTGCCTTTGACCTGTCGAAAAACTTCACGTTGCATGCTGCCGTGGAGAACATCACCGACCTGCATTACCGTCCGTTTTCTTCGGGTGTGAGTGCGGCGGGGCGCAATTTCATCCTGTCCCTTCGGGTGAATTTGAGCAAGTAAATTGCTTGATTGCTTGCCCCTTTGGGGTTGAATTGCTTGATTGTTGAATTGTTTGAATCGTCTTAATTCAACCTCGGCGAGGTTTGAAACCTCGCCGAGGTTCCTAAATTCTTGGAAATGAAAAAATTATTCTATCTCCTATTTTTAGTAGCGCTGGTTTCCTGTGGCGATGACGAGGTCATTGGCCCTTCGGGAACCGTGAACGTTAACCTGAACGCCAAGTACGACGGGCAAGACCTCGTGCTCGGCCAAGCCTACCAAGTGCCGGGGGCCAATCAAATCCAATTCGACCAGTTCAGCTTTTTCATCAGCAACGTGGTGTTGCTGGAGGCGGAGACCGAGGACGAAACCGACCTGCTGGAAGTGCAATTGGCCGATTTCAGCGCCAATACCAGCCCTGCCAATGTGAAACCTGTTTCGTTCGAGTTCAAGACTGTGCCTGCCGTGAAGTACCGGGGCATCAAGTTCAACGTGGGCGTTCCGTCCAGCCTGAACAAGTCTTCTGTGTATAGCTATGGCGCCGGCCACCCACTCAAACAAGCGTTCGATGAATATTTCTGGAGCGATGGCAGCAGTTTCTTTTTCATGAAATTGGCGGGTGGCTACGATGCAAGCGCCAATGGCAGCTTCGCAAATAGCTTTGAGCTTTTCCCTGCGAAGAACGCCAACTATGCCTCCGTGACCCTATACAAGGACTTCACGCTCAACGCCAACGGCTCCATTGACCTCAACCTGGACGTGGACGTACTGAAGCTCCTGCTCGATGACAACGGCCAGCCCATTGACCTCAACGACGCTGCCAACCTTTCCACTTATTCCCCGGAAAACAGCGACCTTTCCGCCCTGCTCATGGGCAATTTTCAGGATGCCGTTGAGCTGAAATGATTAGGAAATTTAAAGCTTGAACCATAAGTCGCTTTTTTGTCGAAAGCGAAAAGCGACTTATGGTTCAAGTTTGTGTTGCTGCGCTGAAAATACCTGCCTAGCCCCTGCCGGATGCCTGCCAAAACTGGGATTTTCACACTTCCCGCCTTGCCTTGAAAAAAAATTTAGGGGAAATTCAAAAAAATGCAGGACTGTTATTGTTGATATGAAACTGATTTTTAACTTCGCCCTTGCGAAAACACCCGATAGTTAGCTG